>Ga0255757_10000220_pt1 | contig 54901 bp, 55 predicted proteins | sample 071ome_27_FD_179957 | JGI IMG/M metagenome (GOLD analysis project Ga0255757, IMG submission 179957) | Coastal salt marsh microbial communities from the Groves Creek Marsh, Skidaway Island, Georgia - 071409AT metaG (version 2) | ecosystem: Environmental > Aquatic > Marine > Intertidal zone >...
GCTAGCGCAATTGGCTGCTGGGCCTCATGCGGATGCTCGCTCCCCGCGTAGATTTTCAACTTCGCCAACATGGCTCGGCTCAACTTATTCTTCGGCATCATCCCTTTCACAGCAGCTTCAATAATACGCTCAGGCGCTTTATCGACCAGTTTCTCAAAGGAGATGGACTTAATCCCGCCGGGAAACCCTGTGTGGTGATAATACATTTTGTCCTGAGCTTTGCGGCCCGTAACCTTGACTTTCTCGGCATTGATTACGACGACGTAATCCCCTGTATCTACGTGGGGGGTGAACGATGCTTTGTGCTTGCCGCGCAAACGGTTCGCAATCTCGGTACTCAAGCGACCCAACGTTTGTCCTTCAGCGTCTACGACATACCATTGCCGAGTGACCTCTTCTTTTTTTGCGCTCACGGTTCTCATGATCATTTCCTAACAAGCCAGCCAACGGAGCGTGTGCCATTGGCTGACATTTTTTAAATTCTTCTCTTTAGCTTCTATTATTTAAGTTCTTCTTCTATCTAACTTCTTCGCTTTTCCGCTGCTCCACCCCTCATGGCTCTCAGCAAGCGCTACCCCGGACACGGTTCATCGAGTGATAAACGCTCACTCCTGATGACCAGGATTTTCGGAGGGCGAATATTACTCAACGATGGGGCACGAAGCAACCGCCCAATTAACTGTGATTGACCAAATCAACTGAGATGCGGTGCCTGAAAATATTCGTGCGATTGCATTTCCTGCAAACGACTGGCGGTTCTTTCGAACTCAAACATCAACCGCTTGCCTCGATACAAATCCAAGATCCCAACCTGGGCTGACAGTACCAGGTTGACGCGACGGTCATAAAACTCATCAACAAGGCTCACAAATCGACGAGCCTCATTGTCCAATTTGCTGTTCAATTCCGGAATGCCCGACACAAAAACCGTGGCGTACTCTCCTGCAATTTCAATATAGTCTGACGGGCTTCGAGGACCACCGCAGATGGCATCAAAATCAAACCAAATCAGATGTTGAGAAACTTTCCGAACAGGAAGATTACGACCATTGATTTCAACGTGACCGGACTGATCGGTACCTGTGGGGTCACTCAAACGCTGCCAGATCTCCAGAAGTGAAGCTTCAGCGGCATCATCTAACGGAAAGTGAAATAACTTCGCTTGACCCAACGCGCGGAGGCGATAATCCGAATCATGGTCCAGATTGATGACCTCGTTCGCACGTTCGAGCAAATCAATGGCAGGCAGAAACTTGCTTCGCTGCAATCCATCCCTATACAGCAGCGAAGGTGGCACGTTGGACGTTGCAATCAACGTAACGCCTTCAGCTTCAAGCGCATGCAACAGGCCTGACAGGAGCATGGCATCGGTAATATCTGAAACAAAAAACTCATCAAAGCACAAAACTTTTGCCTCTAGAGCAAAGCGCTTAGCCACCTGTCGCAGCGGATTTGGTGTCCCTTGGAGTTCAGTCAATGCTTTGTGAACCGATTGCATAAATCGATAAAAATGAATTCGTGTCTTATCTGGTCGATCTAACGACTCGTAGAAAAGGTCCATCAGGTAAGTCTTACCTCGACCAACACTCCCCCAAATGTACACGCCCTTGATGACCGGCCTATTTTTTACCCTGAACCATAGACGCCTGCCCGCTCGTTCATAACTCTCGTCGAGCGAATGACGCAATTCATCCAGATGATGAATCACGCTCAGTTGCGCTTGATCCTCGTTGACAAGACCAGATGCGCAGTGGGCCTGATAGGTTTCTAGGATGATGTTTGACACTTTGTGACCTTATGACTTGTCTCGCGGCTCGGATGTGGCTGACTTCTATCGCGTCTCAGATGCGGCGGCTCAGAGAGCCTAATTTAATCGCCACAACTTCAGGGGCGTCTTTACCTCAAGTCCTCCTGACTGCCTTAATACCTATCTGCACCTATCTGCACCTACCCGCACATATCTGCACCTACCCGCACCTGGCCGCACCTAGCCGCACCTATCCATAGGCGCCTCAGCCCTCAGCCAAGCAATCAGTTACTGGGTGCGAATGGTGGCAACCGCTGACTCAGTCAAAACAAGCAGTTGGACCCATATTTTATAGACTGCATTGCTCTTCGGTTTAGGCACCTCGTCCGCACCCTCGCCTGCCTGCTAGAAATTCAAAACGACGGAATCCTTGCAGGGGGCCGCCGCCCGATCAACCTTCAAATCGCCTTAAGGCTGACTCGGCATGCATATCGAGCCCTTCGGCTTCAGCTAGCAACGCAGCCGATTTCGCGAGCGGAATCACACCGCGGGGATGGCAACGAATCACAGATTGCCGCGTGACAAAATCGTAGGTCCCAAGCGCTGAGGCAAATCGAGCGGTACCTGAAGTAGGCAAAACATGGCTCGGCCCTGCGGAATAGTCACCCACAACTTCTGGCGAGTGCTCTCCAATGAAAACAGCGCCTGCCTTCAAGTCGTAAGCGAGTAGCGCCTCTGGATCGGCTACCGATAATTCTAAATGTTCCGGCGCAATCCTGTTGATGATTTCAACCACGCCTACCAAATCTTTGGCGAGCAACAAAAGCCCTCTATTTTCGATTGATACGGACGCAATGGCGTGTCGCTGACTTGCGGCGAGTCTCGGGGCTAACCGCTGCTCGATCTGTGCTAGGACAGAAGCGTCGGTCGAGACTACAATGGCTTGGGCAAGTTCATCGTGCTCTGCCTGGGCCAATAAATCGTCGATTACCCAGTCTATCCGCGCGCTTGAATCTGCGACCACCAGGACCTCTGAGGGTCCAGCGACCATATCGATACCCACATCGCCAAATACGCGACGTTTGGCAGTGGCAACAAACAGATTGCCTGGCCCGCAGATTTTATCGACTCTCTCGATGGATTCGGTGCCGTAAGCAAGCGCAGCAACGGCTTGCGCACCTCCCATGGTATAGAGCTCATCTACACCAGCGTGATAGGCCGCCGCTAGCAGCACGGGATCGATAGTTTCGCGTGCTGCAGGAACGGCCAGAACGACATTGGGGACACCCGCCACCTTGGCGGGAATCGCCGTCATCAAAATGGTCGAAGGGTAAGTCGCTTTACCCCCAGGCGCATAAACACCGACCCTGGACATTGGTCGAATGCGCTGCCCAAGCACGTTGCCTAATTCATCTTCGTACTGCCAATCTGAGGCCTGTTCCTGGTGTTGTCGCTCGTGGTAACCCCTGATTCTTGCCGCAGAGTGGGCAAGCGCCTGGTTAAGATCAGGGGGTATGGCATCGAGCGCGGAGGCCATCTCAAAGGCATCTAATCGTAGATCACTTACAGATTGACATGGGATTTGATCAAATTGGTTTACATAAGCGCATAACGCACGATCGCCCCTTGCCTTTACGCCCTCGAGGATATCGGTAACCGTCAGATCGACCGTCTTACTGATCGCAAGATCAATGGTCAAAGCAGCGCAGAGATCATCTTCGAAGTTGGGATCTTGTTGTTCTAGTCTTTTCATGCAGACGCTCCTTCTCCATGAGCGACGCTCGACTCAATGGCCTTGACGAGATCACTGATCACCCTGTACTTGGTCTTGTAGGAGGATTTATTAACGATCAAACGCGCTGAAATGTCTTCAACAAGATCCTTTGGTTCAAGGCCATTGGCAACCAACGTGTTCCCAGTCTCCACAATGTCGATAATGCGATCGGACAATCCCATGACGGGCGCGAGCTCCATTGCGCCAGACAGTTTGATGATATCTGCTTGGACGCCCAGCGAGGCGTAGTACCGCTTCGCAGTCTCAACGAACTTTGTCGCCACCCGGATTCGTCTGGGTAAAGGCCCTTCGTCAACGAGTCCGGCGACCATTAAGCGACATCGCGCTAATCCCAAGTCCAGAAGTTCGTAATAATCCTGGCCGGGAAATTCGAGCAGCGAGTCCTTGCCCAGGAGGCCCACATCCGCGATCCCATGCTCCACATAGGTGGCAACATCGCCGCCCCTCAACACCACAAGAGAGACATCCGATCTTGAGGTAGGAAACACGAGTTTTCGTGAGGTCGCCGGTGACTCGGACGGCACAATGCCGACCTCACTCAGCACCTCGAGAAGGGCCGTCAGGGGACGCCCTTTATTGAGCGCTACGACCAACTGATTGGCATTCTTTGTTGTCATGGGTTCACACTCGCTTCACCAACGCCCCCAGAGACGTCAATTTCTCTTCCAACCTCTCATACCCTCGATCCAGATGGTAAATCCGATCAATGACAGTCGTGCCCTCGGCCGCAAGTCCGGCAATCACGAGACAAGCTGAAGCTCTAAGGTCAGTCGCCATTACGGGCGCGCCCATCAATTTTCCGACGCCCACCACACTTGCTTTTGAGTTGTTTTTCGCAAGCCTTATGTCCGCGCCCATCCTGGCCAGTTCCTGCACATGCATGAAACGATTCTCAAAAATAGTTTCTCCGATCTCTGACGCGCCTCGCGCCAGACTATTCACAACCATCATTTGAGCCTGAAGATCTGTGGGAAACCCAGGGAAAGGCGCCGTCTCAAAGCTTTGCGCGGTCAGCGTGCGCCCCTCAGCCGATACGGTTATCGAGTCCGCGCCATACTCAAGCTCGGCCCCTGTTACTCGCATAAGGTCGACGACGCTTGCTAGGTGCTCTTTTCTGATGTGCTCAACAGTGACCCTTCCGCCTGTTGCCAGCCCCGCCATCAAATAAGTGGCTGCCTCAATGCGATCGGACATCACCTTATACGGGAGGGGGATTAGCTGCGCCACTCCTTCAACTTCAATACAGGGCGTGCCCGCACCCTGAATTTTAGCGCCGGCCGCATTCAGAAAGTGGGCCAGATCAACGATTTCTGGTTCACACGCGCATCGTTCGAGCCGAGTGGTTCCTCTCGCCAATACAGAAGCCATCAGCACATGCTCTGTCGCGCCAACGCTTGGAAAATCAAACGCCAAATCGGCACCGGTGAGTCCCTTCGGCGCCGTCGCTGACACGTAACCTGCTTTGATTTCTATATGCGCACCGAGAGCTCCGAGGCCCAAAAGATGCTGGTCCACTGGACGAGTACCGATTGCACATCCCCCTGGAAGGGAGACCTCGGCAGATCCGTACCTTGCGAGCAGAGGGCCCAGAACATTAAAGGATGCCCGCATCGTTCTGACGAGATCATAGGGCGCGCAGGTAGATGTGAGCGCTCCTGCATCGATCGCTAACTGATCGGATCCCTGCCACTCCACGCTAGAGCCCAAGTGCGTGAGCAAGGCAACCATCGTTTCAACATCGCGAAGACGAGGTACATTGCTGATCACAACCGTGTCATCAAACAAGATAGAGGCGGCCATTAATTTGATGACCGAATTCTTGGCACCCGCAGCTTTTACACGCCCAAGCAACCGCCGCCCCCCTTGAATCTCCAGTCGTGCCATTGGCGTTAGGTTTCTGACGGCGCGCGCGCTTGGATTGTCACTGCATGAATCGCACCCGTTGCGATCGCATCATTTAAATACTTGTAGACCATTTGTTGACGTTTCACTTTGGAAAGGCCCTCAAAGCGCTCAGCGACGATTTGAACGAGCGCTCGGTCTCCCTCTATTTCAACGGAGACGCTGAGTGCTCCTAACCCCTCCTCCAGCATCCGCTTTAAGGATTCAGCATCCATTTGTTGCCTCCGGGAAAATGCGTAATGATACCATGCGAGTTATATGAACCCTTGGTCGTTCATTTGGTTTCTTTTATCGTCAGAAAGGCACAGGGCCTGCTCAGATGGCTGAGGCCCTGATCAAAGTTCAAACCGAAATACCCTCCTCGCAGACCTTTGAGAAGGAGGGCATCCTAGACGAAGCCTGAGATCCAAGCCTGATAGATCAGACAATAAAAAGAACGATATCGTTTGAATTGAAGTCGCCATTATGAAGGGAAGACAATCCAGCTCCAGAAAAGTGCTAAGGGCACGAGCGCAATTCGTGGCGGTTATTGTCTTGGTGCTGGGTCTTCTGATTGGATTCATCGTCGAGGAGGATGCGGACCAAACGAATAACAGGGCAAATCGCAACGAGCCTGACCTCTTCCTCGTAAATGCCAAAATCAGCCAATTCAACGAACGGGGCCATCTGAAATCAGTTATCGAGGCGTTTCGATTCACACACTATCCGCTCACAGACGTCACGGCACTCGAGTCACCTCAGGTCGCGCTTTTTCTCACCTTGGACCATAAACCCTGGACCATCAAGTCAAGCTCGGGACGCTTGTTGCCACTCAGCGCCTATAGAAAAGAAGCCGTCGAACTTTGGACCGATGTGCGGGCGAACCGGCAACACAAAGATGGATCTGAAACCCTCATTGAAACAGACGCGCTCACCGTCTTCGCATCGAGCAACCTTGTAGAGGCCAATGAACCTGTTCGAATATCGACCAAAAACTCAATTACCATCGCTCCACTCATGCGAGCCTGGCTCGACTCCGGGCAATTCGAATTGCGAAGCGATGGATCCACACAAGTTTCCACCCATTTTTTTGACGCCCCGATTGGCGTCGGGCCATCGAACAATACGGATGCCAGCCTGTGACGTCTGAGAAAGCGTCTACCGCCTCAATCATAGGCCTCGAGCAAGCGGGGGGCATGCTAGACTGCGCGCGAATGATGTTGCGTGTAATCCGATTCAACAGGTCTACATTGGTGACCGATTGGACTTGTACCCTATGACTTTTAGTACCGAACGCCAAAGCCTTATTCGATGGTCTGCCGTTGTCCTGAGCCTTTGCCTCAATCCAGTGCTGGCGGCGACTGAGTCGGATCGATCGCCCATCAATATTCAAGCGGACCGAGCAATGGTGAGTGAGCTCGACGGCCTCTCCGTCTACAGCGGCCACGTCGTCATTACCCAGGGTTCGATGAAAATTCTCGCAGATGAAGTTCGACTTAAAAGCGAGGAGAACCAATTGACTACCATTCTAGCTGTGGGCGACGCGACGCAAGATGGGCTTGCAGGATTCACGCGCGGAGCCACCGATGACTTGGAATCGATTACCGCGAGTGCACTGGAGGTTGAGTATCTCGTAGCTTCCCAGCAGCTCACGTTGAGAGGCCAAGCCGTGTTGAGTTTGGGGCAGGATCGATACCAAGGGAATGTTTTAAGCTATGACATTGCAAAAGGCATATTCAAACTCGAGAGTGGGCAAGACCCTTCCGACCGCGTCAATCTGACCATTAACCCTAAAGCGGATCAACCTTTGTGAGCAGTTCGCTCAGAGCGACCCATCTGCGCAAACGGTTCGGCACCCGCGTCGTTGTTAAAGATGTCACGATCGAACTCAACCAAGGTGAGGTGATCGGACTCCTTGGCCCCAATGGCGCCGGCAAAACGACCTGTTTTTACATGATCGCTGGCCTCATCAAAGCTGACCAAGGAACCATCACCCTTGGCCAGCAATCACTGACGGATGCCCCCATGGATGCGCGAGCTCGGTTCGGACTGGGGTATCTTCCCCAAGAACCCAGCATCTTTAGAAAGCTCTCAGTGGAAGACAACATACGCGCCATCTTCGAGACGGTGACAGACCTTCCTTTGCGAGAACAACTTGCGAAAACGAACGAACTCATTGAAGAATTCAAGCTAGGCCATGTCGCCAAGTTGCCTGGAATGGCACTAAGCGGTGGCGAACGCCGTCGAGCTGAAATCGCCCGTGCCCTCGCTTCTGCGCCAAAGTATCTTTTGCTAGACGAACCCTTCGCGGGCGTTGATCCAATTTCAGTTGGGGACATAAAAACCATGATTCGGCAACTCTCCGACCGAGGCATCGGTGTTCTCATCACCGACCATAATGTTCGAGAAACGCTCGATATCTGCAGGCGAGCGTACATCGTCAATGATGGATCGATCATTGCTGAAGGTTCAACGACCGACATTCTGAACCATGAGGTCGTGAAATCGGTGTATCTTGGAGAGGACTTTCGAATCTAGAATCTGAAAAAAGCGGTCCTGACCACAACGCGAAGGCGAGTCTTCAATTTCAGCTCGCGCCCATGCTTTACGTCTGACATCGGTAGCGAGGCGATCTTCAACACGCTGCCGCTGCACACCGTTCAATCATGATCACGAACCCGTCCACATAATCATGACCAAACGCCTAACAATCGCGACGATGCGATGGATTCCCCAATTCGCCTTGGGACCCCGAGAATTGAACCTCATTTCGTTCTATTCGATGCCACGCCAAAGTATGATTCAACCATGGCCCTCAAACCCTCATTAGCACTGAAGCTTGGACAACAGTTACGCATGACGCCGCAATTGCAGCAGGCGATCAAATTGCTGCAACTGTCCACATTAGATCTACAGCAAGAGATCCAAGACGCATTGGACTCGAACCTGATGCTCGAGGAATTTGATGAAAACGAGGAAACAACCCCCAACACTGAAGAGCAAGAGGACCAAGGCCTTGATCACGATGCTGAAGCCAGTGAGGCGGACGGGACCGACGACATGGATTCAGATGAAGGCGGCGACCACGACATCGAAGGTTCAAATTCTCAAGCGATGGAAGCCGAATGGCCAGAGGACGACGCCAGCACAATTATCGAACCGATCGATCCTCCAGAGGATCCATCAGAGGCAGACTCAGTCGACCTCATGGAATCCAGCTCACTCCAGGAAGAACTCGCTGTAGATTCTAATTGGGATGACGTTTACGAGCCGATTAGCGCGGGGTCGGGCTCTGCGCCTGTTGACGACTATGATCCAATGGAATCGAAAACCACGGTCGAAACGCTCTCACAGCACTTGCTGTCCCAACTGGAACTCTTGAATCTCAGTGAGCACGATGCATTCATTGCTTGGCATATTCTGGACGGGCTGGACGCTGAAGGGCAGTTAACCATCGAACTGGAGGACATTTTAGAAAGTGCACCCGACGACTGGCTTCTGGAAATGGATGAAGTCGAGGCAGTGCTGCATTTAATTCAACATCTTGACCCCATTGGCGTTGCCCACCGAAGCCTTCAAGAGTGCTTACTTATTCAATTACGCGCCTTGCCGGTCGATACACCCGCGCGAGGTCTCGCAATAGAGATAATTAGCGATCACCTCGCCCAGCTCGGTACGCGCGATTTCGCGACACTGACTCGAAAGCTCAGAGTTCCGGAGCCCGAACTCAGCTCCGCGATTGAACTCATCAAAACGCTGAACCCAAGGCCAGGCAGTGATTATGCTGATAACGCATCCCAATACGTCGAACCGGATGTCATGGTACGCCGACGCGAAGCGGGCTGGGTCGTTGAAATTAATCCCGCGATCAATCCCAAGATTCGCGTCAACCCGGAGTACGCAGCGTTAATCCGGCGGAACGATACCAGCTCCGATCAAACCTACTTAAAGGAACAAATGCAGGAAGCACGTTGGTTTATCAAAAGTCTTCAGCAACGTAATGAAACGCTTCTTAGAGTTGCCACAGAAATTATGAGGGTTCAAAAGGACTTTTTGGACCACGGCGACCAAGGCATGCGGCCTCTGGTGCTGCATGACATTGCTGAAGCCGTTGGCCTGCATGAGTCAACCATCTCTCGGGTGACCACGCAAAAATACATCGATACCCCCAAGGGCATATTCGAACTTAAATACTTTTTCTCGTCACATGTCAGCACGCATTCAGGAGGTGAGGTATCTTCAACCGCCATACGAGCGCTGATTAAAAACTTGATTGCGGATGAGAACACTCGAAAACCGCTGTCGGACAATAAAATTGCAGCGTTGCTTGCTGAAAAAAATATCAATGTCGCTAGACGAACCGTGGCCAAATATCGAGAAGCACTAATGATTCCGCCCTCGAATGAGCGCAAAGAGCTGAGCTGAGTCCTTGGCCATCCCTCCATCACATCTCAATTTTATCTTCGTGATTCTTGGCAACCACTCCACCAAATTACGGTCAAATGCACTTGAGGCTGTCTCGCCGGCGCCTTTACCTCGGTCAAGAGACATTCATCCTGTGAGCCTCTCCAATCCAGGAGTACGTTTATGCAATTGAATATCAGTGGCCATCACGTCCATGTGACTTCAGCGATAGAAAACTACCTCATCAGAAAATTAGAAAAAATCGAACGCCACAACGAATCCATCGTTAATGGTCAAGTGATTTTGTCAGTGAATCAAAACCGACAACACGCCGAGGGCCGAATTCATTGTTCTGGCATGGATCTTTTTGCGGAATCAACCGATCGAAATCTATATGCCGCGATTGATGCGATGACGGACAAATTAGACCGACAGGTCACCGAGTACAAACGAAAAAAAATCAGCAAACGACATGAGTAAGGATTAGCGGGGATCGACCGACCTCGAGCGCTTGGGTCAAGCACACTGACTGAAGACGATTTAAAGTCGCGATTGAACCCGATGCATCTGAGTTTTCACTCGCGTTGTCAGCGCCCAGGCGTATTAAGCGGCTGGGGGTAACCCCAAGAAATGCCATAAGTTCGTCTGCAAATCCTGCTTTGAACCCTCGTGCTGTTTGCAATGTCTGTCGGTAGTATAATGGGCAATCCGGTCTGCGAAGGGTTTGTTCCATGCGTGTTGCTTCTATTCTCTCGCCTTCACGGACATTTTGCGGTCTCGAGGTCAGCAGCAAAAAAAGGGCAATTGAGCATGGCGCCCAGTTTATCGCCGCTTGCGATCCTCGCCTCGACGAGGGTGAACTGTACCGCTCGCTTATCGCGAGAGAAAAAATCAGCCCCACGGGCCTAGGTCACGGCATCGCCCTACCCCATTGTCGACTGCCGAATTGCACCGGCATTATTGGTGCGCTGGTCACGTTGAGTGAGCCCATTGATTTTGAGGCCATTGACGACGAACCCGTGTCAACCCTCTTCTACGTGATCGTGCCAGAGCAACAAACGGATTCGCATTTGATGGTTTTGTCGATGCTAATGGAGAAGTTCACCAACCCGCTCTTTAGACGGCGGCTCCGTCAAGCCAAGACGGCTCAGGAGCTTTACCTCGCCGCTGTCTCAGAGAACGCGTCCTAATGAGCCTACGAGATACGGCACAGGAAACGTCGAGCACGACGCATTTGGTCATTATTTCTGGGCGCTCAGGCTCTGGGAAAAGTACGGCGCTTCATGTTCTAGAGGATTTAGGATTTTACAGCGTCGATAACTTACCGGCGTCGCTGACTGAGCCGCTTCTCGATCGCTCTAAATCGCATGCACTTCCACCTCGTATTGCGATCAGTATCGATGCACGCAATACCCCTCTCGACCTTGAGGCTTTCCCAGAATTACTCGCTGAATTGAAAGACGTTAAGCTCACTGTGGTCTTCTTGGATGCTCAAACGGCGACCCTCATTCAGCGGTTCAGTGAAACGCGGAGACGACATCCGCTCTCCAGCGCCTCAGTTGATCTGAAAGAGGCACTAGAGAAAGAATCGGCTCTGCTTGATGGCCTATCCAGTATGGCGTCGCTCAAAATCGACACCACCAATCTTTCGCTCCACGAGCTTCGAGAAGAGATCCGGTTTAGGGTCGCTGAGACAGATCATCGGTGCAGCCTTCTGATTGAATCGTTCGCTTTCAAGCATGGGGTACCTGTGGACGCAGATTTCGTCTTTGATGTGCGGTCTTTACCTAACCCTCACTGGCAAGCGAACCTCCGTGCCTTGACGGGGCTTGATCAGGGCGTGATCGAGTTTCTCGAAAACCACCAAGAGGTCCTCGAAATGCGTGCCGATCTCACCAATTTCATCACCAAGTGGCTTCCGAGTCTTAAAGCGAGCAATCGGAGCTACATTACGATAGCGATCGGGTGCACAGGCGGGCAGCATCGAAGCGTTTACTTCGCAACGATGCTGGGTCGACATTTCCTCGCCGAAGGTGAGCAAGTCATTACGCGTCACCGAGAAATCGAGGGCGTTTAGGCGCAGAGTCGTGATTAATCAAGCCATTATCGTCACTAATCCCAGAGGTCTTCACGCAAGATCAGCCTCGGCCATTGTGAAACTCGGTCAGACTTTCGAATCAAGCATTACATTTGAAAAAGATGGGCGCTTTGCGGGCGGGCGCAACATCATGGAATTACTTTTGCTGGAAGCGCCCAAAGGAACTTCTTTGGTGCTGCATTGTGAAGGCCCTGATGAGGCTCAAGCTGCCAAAGAGATTATCGATCTGTTCGCTAGGAATTTTGGCGAGACCGAGACCTAAGCCATGGATCGCGACCAATTTAATGCAACGCTCAGTGAAGCGATTGATCAAGGAGACGCCATTGGAATACGGGCACTATTGGAAGAGCTCGAATTCGCAGATGTTGCCGACCTATTAAGCCATTCTCCCGCGCCCTCAAGACGAGCCCTTTGGGAGAGCTTTGACGAGACGTTTAAAGGCAATGTGATCGCTTACGTTGACGAAGATCTGATTGCCGAGCTTTTCGCAGAACAAACGGCGGAGGAAATTGCCCAGGTTATTGAGCGCGTCCCAGACGCGGACGACCTCACAGACATCATTCAGAATTTGCCGCTCGCCGTGGGCGACGAAATTCTCGAATCACTGGATGAGACGAACAGAAGCCGAATCGAAAAGCTGCTCACCTACCCCACAGACTCCGCGGGCGGCCTCATGGACACCGACCTCGTGTCCGTGCGCCAAGACGTCACCATTGACGTGGTCCTGCGCTACCTTCGACGACACCAGCAGCTACCTGACGCGACCGATCAGATCTTTGTCGTCAGCGAGGAAGGTAAATTCCTTGGCAATCTCGCCATCAATAGGATTCTCGTGTCAGATCCGAACACACTTGTTGCAGACTGCATGGACCAACGATTCGAGGGGATTCCCGCAACGCTTTCTCGAAGAGAAGTGGCCACCGTGTTCGAGCGATACGATTTGATCTCCATGCCTGTATTAGACGACGAAGGCTTCCTTGTCGGTCGAGTCACAATTGACGATGTGGTCGATGTCATCATTGATGAAGCTGACCACTCGATTCTCGGTATGGCGGGACTGAGCGAAGAAGACGACACCTTTGCGCCTGTTCTGTCCAGTGTCCAGAGGCGAGCTGTATGGCTTGGCGCGAACCTTCTCACCGCTTTCCTTGCTTCCGCCGTCATTAATTTGTTTCAGAATACTATCGAAAAGGTTGTGGCGCTGGCTGTGCTTATGCCCATCGTTGCGAGCATGGGTGGGGTAGCAGGCAGTCAAACGCTCACGTTGGTCATTCGGGGCATGGGCCAGGGCATTATCCACTCAAACAATGCGAGTTGGCTCGTTCGTCGTGAAGTTGGCGTCGGTGTGGTCAATGGACTTGGGTGGGCGGTCGTCGTGGGTTTGGGCACATTACTTGTCTTCAGCGATCGCCAACTAGCATTCATCATCGCCATCGCCTTAATTATCAATATTTCTGTCGCCGCAATCACCGGTGCAATCCTGCCACAGCTACTTTCAAAACTTGGTATTGATCCAGCCATTGCCGGGATGGTGGTGCTGACCACCGTCACGGACGTGGTGGGTTTTCTGTCATTTTTAGGCCTGGCTGCGCTCTTTTACGCGTGAGGAATCCATGACCGAGCTTGAGTCAACCATCGTCAGTAAATCTCAAGAAAAACGAGAGGCAGAGGCGGTCTCGCAGCTTGCCGAACAACTTTGCCAACTAAAGCGCAAGCAGTTGGATCGACTCCCCTACCCAAATCTCGTCGATGCCATTATGACGTATCAAAAAATCACCAAGGGGAACGCGAGGAAGCGGCAACTAGGTTTCATTAGTCGACAATTGAGGCGCTTGGATCTCGATGTCATCAAAACGCTGATTCAAAGATTTGACAGCTCAACCCCTCAGCACCAGCAACTCATCAGCCAGCTTGAGCATTACCGGTCGCGCCTCGTTGCGTCAGACCCATCGGTTATTGACGAACTATCTACGCACTTTCCGAGCATCGATCGGCAGCATCTAAGATCGCTTGTTAGACGCGCGCAGAAGGAGATCGAGGCGGTCGACGAGGGGGAGACGTCATCAGAGCGTGAGGGCGAGCCGTTGGTCTCACTGGTTGACTCGTTTCGATCAAAGCCGGCTGCAAAAGATCTTTTTGCCTATCTCAAATCGCTTGCCGACGAACACCTCATCAACCTTGCCATGCCGGAATCTGACGCCTAATAGTCTTGAGCTGCGCAAGATCAAGATCGACGACCAGGAGTCCTGGGCGATCGGTCAAGCGTCCAATAATATCGCCCCAGGGGCTTACCACCATTGAATGACCGTAAGTTTCTCGGCCGCTGTCGTGTACCCCAGTCTGACAAGCGGCCACCACGAACGCTGAATTTTCAATCGCCCGAGCACGCAATAGCACCTCAAAGTGAGCTTCACCCGTTGGCCGAGTAAACGCCGAGGGTATCGCAAGGATTTCAGCGCCCATGCGCGTCAATTCACGATAAAGGTATGGGAATCGAATGTCGTAGCAGACACTGAGGCCCACCATGGCAAATGGTGTGGGCACAACAACCGGGGCGGTACCCGGCTCGTAAGTCGCTGATTCTTGATAGATCCGGGCTGCATCATTGACTTCTACGTCAAAAAGGTGGCGCTTATCGTACCGACCAACCACGTCGCCATAGGGATCTATAACCATCGAAGCCGCGCGAACGCGCCCCCCGTCAACCTCACTTCCGTCTGGACGGGTTGCAAGCGGTAACGTGCCACCAAAGATCCAGGTGCGTTTTTCCTCAGCTAAGGTTCTAAGGGCCAACAGGATGCAATCTTTCTCCAAAGCATGTACTGGCGGTTGATTTAAACCTTCAGATTCCGCCCGCCCTAATGCCAACACGTCGCTCGATGCCAATGCGGCAAAGTTTTCGGGTAGAAAAATAGCATCGACAGCACCTGGCTGAATATCAAGCAAGATAGATCGTAATTGTTCGAGACTGATTTCAACCTTCCAACTACTGGTCATCTGCACAAGTGCGATACGAAAGCTAGTCGACTCAGGGGAGTTCACTTTTTCAATCATGGGGATTTGCTCTCAGCCATGGCCTCGGTGCCGGGCGAATCCATCACCTCTTCGGTCGACGCTCGGATCGACGAATCAAACACCGCCACCAACTCGACCATGGGCTCCTCGAGCGTTCCTTTGAGCTCGTACTTCAAGCTGGTTAACTCATCGATTTGATTCTTGAACACTTGCTGGGCAAGCAAGACGCCCGCACCCACGAGCGGGCCCGTTGCAATTGCACTGTAGGCTGCATACCAAGGTAGATTTTTATTGAGTGGCAACGTGACGATTAAATCGTAGTCGATCATTTCACTTGGCACTGCCAACTCACCCGCAAATGTGAGTTGACTACCTGGCCCAGAGATCACCACAGGATCCTTCGTCTGAATCAGACCAGGCGTGAGTTTGAAGCTACCCCCCACCTCATTAAATGCATGACCTTCACCCAACACGCTTGCCAAATCTAAGCTAAGTCGTTGAGCGATTTCTGCAAAATCAAAAACTCCCAAAAGTTTTAGAGCACCACTCGCCGCATCCGCTTGAACGATTTTCCCTTTGCCACCTTCTAGCGAGAATGCCCCGCTTAATCGGGTTTCACTGATGTTGAGGGGCGAGCCAGGCCACACGAAGTCTGCTTGCATCGAAAAATCACTGCCTTCAAGACCTGCGGCGAATCCCCAAGCTTCCAATGAGGCGCGAACATCTGGAACGGCTATGGTCCCCTTAAAATGCGAGGTTGAATCTCGCGCCGCTATCTGCCAAACAAGTGGTTCCGAACTTGAAACATCCATTCCTTTGACTTGTGCTGAGAGATTTTCGATCTGTACAGCGGCGTCAACGGGGACCACGTCGAAAGACCAAGCGCCGTAATCCTCTCCATCTACCGTGAGTGATCGAAGATCCAAACGCATCGGCACCAAATCCTCACTTTTAAGCCCCAATAGCGGATCACCCGAATCGTCCGATGTCAGGTCCAAATAATCGATCAATGCCTCCACACGTTTGGTGTCGCTATCGTTCACTTGGATCCGACCTTTGATCTCATCGTCCGAGACATCAAATACCCAAGCCTCTTCGGTCGCGGAAACAACCAAATCGGTTTCCTCAAATTCGAGGCCAAAAAAATCAAGACTGTCGACAGAAATAGCCAATTCTTCTAGGCGTTCTCGGAAGGTCGAGGCAACCTCTTGACTTGCCTCTTCAAACGCTTCGATAAATTCTATCCACTCTTCCGCGCCGACGAATGCGGTTTGCCCTACCACGCGTAACGCGTCGAACGTCCCCGCCTGAGCCACCGGCGTGCCCAATTGGATTAGCCCACCCAAGACCTGATCTTGCTCCAGTTTCAAGACACCCGTCAGTGCATCACCGACCTCAAAACTAAGCTCCGACCCGTTATCATCGAACACTTGAAGAAGATGCAGATTTCGACCGCTATCCGTGCTGATCTTGGCCAAAGGCGGCGGCATCGACAAGGTCACCCCTTTTAATCCTGACCATAATTCGATGCTTGGCTGGTTGATGCGTCCACCATAGGGAATTTGCAGGATGGCTTCGAAACGCGATCGACCCTCAGCGAATTTCAAAATGGCCAGATCCAACCAGTTATCTAGGTTAGCGATGGCCATCTCCCCAACGAGATTGATACGGGTGACCCCGCCTGCCCCGACCATCTCTGTTTCAATGGTTGCCTGGACCGGTTCACCCAAGATACCAAAGGAAGCAGATGATGCACTCAGTCCACCATCGGTTGCGTATCGGAACGTACCATCCAACGAGGTCACTTCGAGATCGAACTCTGGCATCACCACGTGGGCATCCTTCATCTCAACCATCGCATCCACCAACAACGGATCCAAACCCTCAAGCAGCGGCACGTCGATGATCAACCGGCCAGAGAGGGCGCCTCCGCCCCGCCACTGTCTCGCAAAATCATTGATGCTCGCCGAGACCGGCGTCTCCTTGAGAACCCTCAAAAGATCCTCTTGACTCGCGTTCAGGGGCGCATCGATCAAAAGACGCTCCGCCCCGCGATCCCAGCTCAAGCTTTCCGCGATAAGAGAAGCTGGGCCCAAAGCCGCGTCAAAGAAGACCCCTTGCAAACCTTCGGCTTGAATCCCTTGATTACTGACGTGCACCCCCCCTTCAAGCTGATATAGATGGGGCCAATCCGGGTCAAATTCGAGTTCTGTTTGCTTCGCCTCAATTGCAATGCTGTAGATCTTTTCTTCTTTAGGCTGCCGCTGATCCAATGATCCATGGACGATAAGACCAGTGTTATCGCCGAACCCGGAAACAATGGCACCCTCGAGCCAGTCAACGACGGGTTGCGGAACCGTCGACGGAATAAATGGAAGCGAATCCCTCAAACTAAAGTCTGCCGCACCGATCACCAACCCCCAGGTTCTTGAGCCAAAGTCGGGCGTGATATTCATCTGCAATTTGCCGCGGGCCCGCAGGCTGCCCGCTGTCGCTTCAAGCAAACCACTGACCAAGCGCCATGTGTCGTCGTCGAAGTGGTATGCCAACTGCCCTCTCACTTGATCTAACAACCAGGGTTGCGGATAGAGCTTGGGAAAATGAAGACTTAGCGACGTCGCATCAATGCTCAAATCACCCTCACGCACGCCAATATCTAGAAAACCGCGCACGCCTCTAAAACCGGGTAAGACGCCATCGGTTTCCAACGTGGCATCCTCCAGGTCCGCTTGAATTCTGAGCGTCTCGATAAAGTCATTGAGTCGCGCCGAGGCCATCACAGATCTCAGATCAAGAGAAGGATGGGTTGATTGGAGCGCATCACGCAGAAAGGGCGATACCAAACGGCTCTGGCTCAATTGCGTTGAGGCGCTCTCGGCAATTTCAATTCTAGGCAATCCCAATGCGAATTGCGCAGCGTCAGAGGACCAGTCAACTCCCATTGAAATCGCGGGTAGCTCGAACACACCCCCGCCTAAGTCCATTTTCGATAGGCGCGCTGTAATGTCGACTTGCTCAGCCAGTAAGTTAAATCCACCGTCAAACTCGAATTCAATGTCCAGCGGTTGATCGATAGTCGTCGCACGCGGGGGTTTGAGTGCGGCCGTCCCCTTCACCGTTCCAGATCCTGAGCGGCTCTCAACCCATAGCGCCAGATTGAGAACTTGCTCGTCAAACGGCGCTGGCAACTCGGCGCTCACTAGATTTGAAGGCAGATCGCCAACCTCAGCATATGCACTAAAATTAGAGGATAGAAACCGCCCAGGTTCGTCATCGAAGACAGCTGAAAATCGCAAGTTTTGCAGTTGAAAAGGGCGTTCAGTACCGCTTTGATCCAGAATCAAATCCAAAGTCCCTTTCGCGACACGGCGCGGCCCGGTCTGAGTGAGAAACAATCCGGAGGGATTCATTGCCGACACCAGCCACTCTTGATCACCTTGAATCAGCCGAATAGCAAAATCCGTCAGTGCCAATTGCTCGACACGACCGAAATTGATAAGTGATTTCTCTCTTGCCTCAAGCGGTCTCCCCGCAAAAAACCACCGTCCGTCAGATTGATGCTTCAGCACCATTTCCAAACCAGAGATCGTCAATGATCTGACGGCGAGGCGCTGCTCAATCATCGACCGGAACAGGTCAATACGGATAGAGAGTGATCGAATGCGAGCGTCGGCACTCTGCGGAGCGATGTCGAAAAGCAGCACATCCTCAATTTGGATCTCAGGGTCCAGCAGCCTGAGGCGTGCCGAGATGCTCTGAAATTGCAGGCTAACACCCAACGTTTCGCTGAGCGACTGCTGCAACTCTTCGCGGTACTCAGTGGCCAGGTTTGCAGCGAACCGTAGACTGGTTATGAATAGCGCAAAACCTAGAAGAGCGACGATTAGCCCGATCCGAATCCAACCGAAGAAACGACTCATGCTCTCACCCATGGCCCTCAGCAACCGAAACGATCAGTGGTAACCCAGGGCAAATTGTGACTCAAGGGGACGACTCGCTGCCCCCCGAACCCATAGAGGCATCCAGCGGCAATCCAACCCTAGACCTCGAGACGGCGAGCAAACCAAAAGGCAACACGTCCGAAACTTGACAATGCAGACGATCGGAAGCGCATAAATCTTTCATTTTTCGCGCCACGCGCTCTTCATCAGACTCGCTTCCCATATCAATAAAATCAATGACCGTTAAACCGCCAATATTCCGTAAGCGTAGATGCCTTGCGATCGCAACACACGCTTCGAGATTCGTCTGTAGCGCTGTCGACGCCAAATCTTTTTGCCCTAGATTGCCCCCTGAATTCACGTCCACCGTCGTCATGGCTTCGGTTTTTTCAATAATGATGTAGCCTCCGGATGGCAGGTTAACCCGCTTATCATGAACTGTTTCGACCGCGAGACCCGATTCAAGTTCATTACCGAGCGTTGGCTCTACCGCCCCTAATTCACCAGCAAAGTCGGGCGCGAAACGAGCGATAAACGACGCCACTTCGTCTCTGATGCTTTCATCATCGACGCGAATTCTCGAAATTCGACTGTCGAGCAGATCTCTTAAGGTTCTGAGCGCGACAGGTAAGTCCTCATGAAGCTTTCTCGGTGTTCGGTCTTGTAAGTAGCCACTTTCGATTTCATCCCACTGCTCGACCAATGCGTCGAATTCAGTTTCCAACGTTTCAATTGACTTACCCTCAGCCACCGTTCGGGCGATCAACCCGAGTCCCGATGCAGCTGAAACCTCTGGAAGCAACCCCTTCAATCGTTCGATCTCCTCCTGATCGGTAATTTTCTTTGAAAGACTGAACTGTTCTTGTCTCGGGACCAGAACCAAGTATCGAGAGGCCAGCGTGATGTTCATCGTGACTCTCGGGCCTTTTTGCCCCATGCCCTCCCGAATCACCTGGACCATCACCGACTGACCTTCTCGCAAAAGCTTCTGGATCGGCGGGTTTCCCTCGTGAGTTTGATTTCGCCCCTCGAAAGCGACCTCGGTGACGTGCAAAAACGCCATTTTATCGAGCGATATGTCGATGAATGCGCTCTGCAGAGCAGGCACAACTCTCGACACTTTACCGGCGTAGATATTGCCACGAAGCATTTGCACCGATTGGTGCTCGACGAACACTTCGAGAACTTTGTTCTCCTCGACCAGTGCCACCTGAGTATCGTCCTGAGACTGGGCGATCCAAATTTCTCTACTCAAAATAGACCTCAATTTTCTCAATCACGTTGTTCATCACGGAACTGCCAAAGGGATAGACCACTACGCGCGAATAATGTCTCAGTTTCAAACAACGGTAATCCCATCACGTTACTGTAACTGCCTTCGATGCGCTCAACGAATAAAGCGCCCAATCCCTGGATACCGTAAGCACCTGCCTTGTCGAAAGGTTCTCGCGTAGTCAAATAGCGATCGATCTCTTCTTCGCTCAACGCCTTGAATTTTACGCGCGACACAACGACAGCTGACCGTAACTCTTTGGTTCGAAGCGCGAGGCCAGTATAAACCTCATGCCAGCCACCCGATAATCGCCAAAGCATACGTTGGGCGTGCTCGGCATTCTCTGGCTTCCCTAAAATATCACCGCTGGAAACAACCACCGTATCAGCTGCCAAAACAGCAAATTCTTCCTGACGTACACTGGCTTGCGATTTCTCCTCCGCAAGTCGGCGAACGTAGTCTTGAGCTAATTCATTCTCTAACAGCCTCTCATCGATATCGGCGGGTCGGATCAAACATCGAACACCCAATTGGGAGAGAAGCTCCGCTCGCCGTGGCGACGCTGACGCTAGAATCAAACCTGATCCTAAGGGTGCCATAGGCTAGCACTCATCCCGCATCGTGTGATTTGTCAGCATCAAAAGTACGCCCATGATGAGTTGCCTCTAACCAGGTTTCGATTTCAATTTAGACCCAACGAAAGCGTCGCCGCACCATCTCGAGCAACAAAAACACCCAAGGCCACATTAATGCGCTCACAATGGCCTTAAGGAACATCAGACCGCTTTGGAACGATTCATGCGCAAGCGATAGGAAGAGATATTGCAAAACCGTGCCCACGGAAATCACAAACGCGACAATCACAGCCTGCTGCCAAATCGGTAACATCCGAACTTGGTGATAGGTCGCAGAGATAAACATCACGAGCAAGAGATACATAAGACCATGCTCTCCTAATGCAGTACCAACAGATAAATCCGCAAACAAGCCCAAGATAAACGCGCTGACTAAACCAACTCTCTCAGGTGAAACCAACACCCAATAACTTAGGGTTAGCGCGAGCCATTCAGGCTGAAGATAAAAAAAATAAACGGGAAGATCACGGGGCACAGGTACTACTGAGATCACAAGGGCAGCAAAAAACGTCAGCCAGATGGCGATCACTTGGGTCATAGGGATTCCGCCTGATCGATGGCTTGAATGTCAAGATCGATCTTCTGCGACCCTTCGCTAAGAAACAAGACCAGCGCGTGATCGACTGATTCAGGTCTGGCCGAAATCGCGAGTCGCACATCAACAAACGCGTCACCTTCGATGGGCGTAATGGAGACTATTTCACCAACCGGGTATCCCCTTGGAAACCGACGCCCCAGGCCAGAAGTGATCAGCACATCGCCTATCTGCACGTTCGTCGAGGGACTTATAAAACGCACGCTGAGCTGCTGCCGGTCGCCGATCCCTTCGGCGACGAATTGCTGACCACTCCTCTCATTGACAAGCGGTACCGCATGACTGACGTCGGTAATTAACATGACTTGCGCCAGTCCGGGCATCACCTGCACGACCTGTCCCAATAGGCCAGTTTCGTCGATCACGGCCTGTCCGACCCTCACGCCATCGCGTTGCCCTTTATCTAGAATCAATCGGTGGCGATCCGATCGACGTTCGACGGAGAGCACTTCGGCAACCAAAGCATGCGCTTCGATCACATCCGTGGATCCGAGGAGCGCCCTCAGTCGATTGTTTTCGGCGGCAAGTCCAGCAATGCGCGTGGACAGCGCCGCAAGCCGAAAGTTTTCTCTTTCCAATTGTTCGATGGCTTCGAACTGATCGAGGTAGGTCGACACCAGAAACCCAAGCGCGTCGATCCACTTCCCTGGCGCGTGTGCGACCAAAATAATCGGCTCAACCGCTGCAAACACCCCTTGACGAAGAGGCTGCAATCGAGGCGTCGAGATATCAGTCCACACCAGGATCGCACAGATCAGGAGCAGGCTCGCTGCCAAAAGCGTTGATTGTTGTGTTTTGCGGAACAGCGTACTCAAGGCAAGTGAGCCTCTTACTTAACCCTTGATTGGGAGTTCAGCATGCGCTCACTCGCCATGCTTCAAGGACGAGAACTTTAGGTTGATAAGAGATCGCTCAAGCCCATGTTATCCATCAACTCCAGCGCCTTACCGCCACCCCGAGCAACGCAAGTCAAGGGATCCTCTGCGACAATGACAGGCAATCCGGTCTCATTGGCCAGCAGCTGATCCAGACCTTGTAAGAGTGAACCCCCGCCGGTTAGGACAATGCCTGATTCGGCAATATCAGCGGCAAGCTCAGGCGGCGTTTGTTCAAGCGCACCTTTCACAGATTGAACAATAATGTGCAGAGGCTCTTGCAGCGCCTCAAGAATCTCGTGGCTATTCAGGGTAAAGCTACGCGGGATCCCTTCCGCAAGATTGCGCCCCCTGACATCGATCTCCTTAACGACATCACTCGGAAAGGCTGTGCCAATTTCCTGCTTGATGCGTTCGGCCGTGGTGTCCCCAATCAGGCTACCTTGCGTCCGTCTAACATAGGCGATAATGGCATCATCAAAGCGATCACCGCCGACTCTGACCGACTGCGAATAAACAACACCGTTCAAGGAAATGACAGCGATCTCAGTGGTACCGCCACCGATATCAATTACCATGGTCCCCACGGCCTCGTGCACCGGCAATCCCGCACCGATAGCAGCAGCCATGGGCTCCTCTATCAAACGCACATCTCTGGCACCAGCACTAATGACCGACTCTCGAATCGCGCGTCGTTCGACTTCGGTCGCCTGGCACGGCACACACACAAGAACTCTCGGGCTGGGTCGGATAAAGCTGTTTTGGTGCACCTTTTTAATGAAATGTTGGAGCATCTTTTCCGTCACTTGGAAATCTGCAATCACGCCGTCCTTCAGTGGCCTAATCGCTGTGATATTCCCAGGCGTTCGACCCAGCATACGTTTCGCATCAACGCCCACAGCCGCAACTGACTTTTGATTGTTGTGCTGCCGAATCGCCACCACGGAAGGCTCATCCAGAATGATGCCTCTTTCCCTGACGTAAATCAGCGTATTGGCGGTACCCAAATCGATCGAAAGATCGTTGGAGAACAAGCCTCGAATCCGTTTAAACATGAAGATCCACCCGCATCACTAGGATCGATTAAGTTAAGTAGAATCAAGCAGCGAACGTTTTTGCTGAGTTTCCACTGAGCAACTTTTGACGCCGATCGGCAAGTGGGCCAAACGGCTTTTGATGACGCCAACGTGGGCGTAACTCTAGCACCTCGAGTTAATCAGTGACAAGCAATTCGTATTTAAGATACTGTTCTCCATACATTTTTTAAATCATGTCGATAAACTCGTCCGGATGCGGGCGCCCTAAGCTCAGCGAGCCGGGGTTCGAGGCGCGTTGCAGCAAGATGGCATAAACATTAGCATGAGCGCTTTTTTAAATTTGGAGCACGGCATGGGGCACCAAATCGACGACCCAACGCTTGACCGAGTCGCGCAGCTGGCACAACTCAGTGTGCCCGAGCAAGACCGTGAGGCCGTCAAAACCGCATTGAATGACGTCCTAACCTTGGTGAACGGTTTGCAGTCCGTCAATACGACGGACGTTGAACCCATGGCTCACCCTTTGTCGATTCAGCAACCCTTGCGATCCGATCAAGTGACGGAGTCAGATCATTCCGGGGCGATTCCGGATTTTGCCCCGTCGCACGCGGATCATTACTTTCTGGTGCCTAGGGTCATCGAATGAGCGTCGAGTTTGACAGTATTCAATCGCTCCGAGAGGCATTGGACAGCAAAGCAATTTCAGCGACTGAGCTCACGAAGCACTTCCTCAGCCGCATCGAACAGCTAGATCCCAGCCTTAACAGCTACATCACCGTTGAGCACGAGCGCGCCCTCTCGACCGCGGCAATGATCGACAAAAAGCTGCAGGCCGGAGAACGAGCGCCGCTGCTCGGCATTCCCATTGCGGAGAAAGATATTTTCTGTACGGAAGGGGTCAGAACGACAGCCGGTTCAAAAATGCTGGCAGAGTATCGCCCACCATTTGACTCGACCACCAGTGCCAATCTCGCTGCAGCAGGCGTCATTCGCCTCGGTAAATGCAATTTGGATGAATTCGCGATGGGTTCATCCAACGAGAACAGTTACTTTGGCGCCGTTAAGAACCCCTGGAATCAACAGCGGGTTCCCGGCGGATCCTCCGGGGGCTCGGCTGCTGCGGTCGCAGGTGGTCTTTGTGTTGCGGCCACGGGCACAGATACCGGTGGGTCCATTCGTCAACCATCGGCTTTTTGTGGCCTAACGGGTATCAAACCTACTTACGGGCGGATCTCACGTTGGGGCATGATCGCCTTTGCCTCAAGTCTCGACCAAGCAGGTCCTATGGCGCGTTCCGCGGCGGATGCTGCGCTTTTGCTTGAAGCCATGGCCGGTCACGATGAAAAGGATTCATCTTGCTTGGCTGTCCCTGTCGATCCTTATCGCACCCTGATACGACAGCCGCTAGAGGGCGTGAGAATTGGCATTGTTACTTCACTTTTGGGCGAAGGCTTGTCCGCATCGATTGTTAAGGCCTTTGAGGATTGCCGAAAAGCGCTCGAAACGTTGGGCGCAACCTTTGTTGAAATTGAGTTAACACACCATCATCACAGTGTGGGCGCCTATTACGTGATCGCACCCGCCGAGGCCTCGGCGAACCTTGCTCGATACGATGGCGTTCGATTTGGATATCGTTGCGAGGATCCAACAGATCTGCAGGATCTTTACCTCCGATCAAGAAACGAGGGATTTGGTGATGAAGTCAAACGACGAATCCTGGTGGGCACCTTTGCGCTCAGTGCTGGCTACTATGACGCGTATTACAAACAGGCCCAACGAGTCAGGCGACTCATTCAAGGCGACTTCCTAGATGCGTTCAACCATGTGGACATGATTCTGACGCCAACCACGCCAACCACAGCCTTTGCGCTGGGTGAGAATACCGAAGATCCTGTGGCCATGTACTTGCAAGACATCTACACCATTTCAGCCAATTTAGCCGGCCTACCAGCCATCAGTTTCCCGGCAGGGATGAGCCTCGGCCTGCCGATTGGCCTGCAACTAGTCGGACCTCATCTCCAAGAGGCCAAACTACTTTCCTGTGTTCATCAGTTTCAACAGATGACCGATTGGCATAACCAGCACCCGAGGGATTAGGCATGACGAACTTCCCCGGCTGGCAGGTCGACATCGGGCTCGAAATCCACGCGCAACTGAATACCGAATCGAAGATATTTTCTGGCAGCGCAACCGCTTTTGGGGCGACCCCAAACCAACAGGCCAGTTTCATTGACATGGGCCTGCCCGGCGTTCTTCCCGTGGCCAATGGCGCTGTGTTCGAAAAAGCCGTCCGATTTGGGCTAGGCATTGGCGCAAGGATTAACCGAGTGTCTAAGTTTGACCGGAAAAACTATTTCTACCCGGACCTGCCCAAGGGCTATCAAATCACACAGATGGATGAACCCATTGTCCTTGGAGGTCAAGTCACGATCGAGGCTGACGAAGGAAGAAAGACTATTCGAATTACACGAGCGCACCTCGAGGAAGATGCTGGCAAGTCAGTCCACGACGCCTACGACGATGCCACCGCCATTGACCTTAACAGGGCAGGCACACCTCTCCTAGAAATTGTCTCCGAACCGGATATGAAGTCAGCCGCTGATGCAGTGGCCTATGCACGAAAAATTCACCAACTGGTGACCTATCTCGATGTCTGCGATGGCAATATGGCCGAAGGTTCGCTTCGATTCGACGCCAACATTTCCGTGCGACGTGCAAACGAAGAGACATTGGGTGTGAGGAGTGAGATCAAAAATCTCAACTCGTTTCGATTCCTCGAGCAAGCGATCCACTTTGAAATCGAACGCCAAATCCAGACGCTTGAGTCAGGCGGTTCGTTGATCCAAGACACTCGACTCTTTGACCCCGATCGAAGAGAGACTCGACAAATGCGCAGCAAGGAAACATCCACCGACTACCGGTATTTTCCAGAACCCGACCTGCTGCCAGTGGAACTTTCAGACGCATTCATCAATCAAATTCAAGCCGACATGCCTGAATTGCCCGATGCGAAATCATCACGTTTTCAGTCGGAGTACCAATTGACCGAGGCTGACGCGAGACTCTTTGCCAATGATTTGGCACTTGCCAACTACTTCGAAACCGTCGCGCAAGGCGTCACCGAGCCCAAGACAGCCGCGAACTGGATCAAAGGCGACTTGATCGGAAAACTCAATGAAACAGAAACACAGATATCGGTGGCACCTGTCTCTCCAAGTCAACTCGTCGAGCTCATCGGATTGATCGAACAAGACGTGATCTCTGGAAAGATCGCTAAGGAGATCTTCCAAGCATTATGGTCAAAGGAGGCAGACTCGCCGCGCGCCTATGTCGAGACCAAGGGTCTCAAACAGGTTTCTGATGCTGACGCCCTAGAGCCGCTCATTCAAAAATTAATTGACGAAAACCCCAAGCAAGCCAATGACTTACGCGAAGGCAAAGATAAACTGATGGGCTTCTTCGTTGGTCAAGTTATGAAAGAGACGTCGGGCCAAGCCAACCCTCAGCAAGTGAACCGGATTCTTCGACATCTTCTAGGACTCTAGCCCAACAGCCTCGCTCTATCGACACCGATGTCAGAAAGCATCGAGAAACGTCTTGATCCGTGCCGCGTTCACGCCCAAGTCGCTCTGGCCCACGCGCGAGACGGAACGAACGTCAATAATCGACCGATCCGATTCCGAGCGCACCCGAACTACGACGTCATCCTTGAACCCAAACCAGAAGGTGGTATCAGTCGCCTCGACGACCCCCAGCGATTCGCTCACGTTAATAATCTCGAGCCCCATATCCCGGAGCACTGCTTCAGCCCGCGCAAGCGCAGCAGTCGGTTCCAAGGTCACCACTTTCGTTTCAAGGTACGGATAGAAGGTTTCATGCAGCGCTTCCATTTGATCAGGTGTGTGCTCAGCATCTCCAAACGCCAGATCATTAGCCGCATAAATACGACGCTTCACAGCCTCATGAAACATAGGCGGGTCCATTGGATTCGTCGTAATATCGTGGATCGGCGGCACGGCACGGGCGCTTGAAATATGCGGCGCCATCACCACAATTGGGAGAATCGAGCATAACGCTGCGACGATGGCGGCGCCACGACTGACCGACACGTTTTTGATCTTGAAGAACACCAAAAGCACGAGAAGCCCCACAAGATTCAAAGCGCCACCTGCAACCGAGAGCATCACGCCGCCAAGCGACGCCATGAGATCGATCATATCGGCTTTGTAGGCGAGTGGACTCAGTAACAATATCGGTAGTAGGCAAATCCCAAAGACGAGATTAATTTTCTGGCCTGTGTGCATCACTTGCTCCCTTTCACTTTGTTTATGCCGAGGATCGTCGACCGCAGAGAACCACTCGATCGGCTTTACAGTATTCGGCTTATCACCAAGATTTTCGCTTGGTTTGAGGATTTTGTCCCACTCCCTACGGCCTCGCAGATCGGGCATGCGGGGCTTCGATCCGATTCCTTTTAGCCAATTCAGAATGAACGCCTACCCGCCATTTTACGTCGGTTTAGACTCGGCGTCTTCTTGCCGAATTCTGGAGCACTGAAAATTCAGCATGTACTTGAGTCACCCACCCGAGCACGCGATCTCGGCGCAAACAGAAGCGATATGCCACGGCTCGAACCGAACGCCCAAAAGATTGTGACTTGGATAGCGCCATTTAACCCAGCCAGCACGAAGCATCGACTGGTAAATCGCCGTTTTTAGAAATCGACGAGAAAAACTTTGCTCACCCAACGCCACATCACCCACATCGAAGTCTCCTGTAAAGTGAAATGAATACCCCGCGGGCGCTCGATTTCTCGAAGCCAGTGACAAATTACCCTCTGATTCAACTACTTTTTCCAGATAGAGCAACATTTGTTTCGGGTGGCCTCGATAGCCCGAGGTCAGCATCACCGATGCTCCTAGCTCAGCCTGTAGCCGCTCGAACTGCCCGCTCGCCTCACCGCTCAAAAGATACTCGCCGTACTTTGGATAGAAGGTCAACGCGTCCTGCGGGTGACCCGCAAGAAATTGATCCGAGATGCGCGGGCCGTTGAAGCCGAGTAATTCAGAGGATCTATTAAAAATGTCTCGCAGAAAACGAATATCAGCAACGGTAAAACGACGCGAGGCTAATCCTGCGGAATGCTTAAACACCGTCTTGAAACTCAGTGTCGTGAATCGGCCGTGACCCACAAAGGCCTCCACGTCACGAAGACGCTCCACGACTTCACGCGCCATTTCAAGTTCCACTGGGCTCAGAAATTGATCATTCTCAAAAACATCGTCCGCTGCCACCATGCGATCAAAATAATCTTGGTCGGCCGTTTCAGTTCCCGACTTCAATTCAAATGCGGCGAGAAAATCTTGCAATCGAGGCGGCGAACCAGAGTCCTCTGACTTTGCCTGGGATGTTGCCATTCTCTGCAGCCCCTTTTGTTCGGTTGCTCCTTCCGCTGACTGGCTTACATAGAGAAAGAGCATCAGGCACACGGTGCTCGGGGCGAGCATGCTACTAACCCTGTACTCGCGCCAAAGGAGACGCAAAAGTCAACGCGCGCAGCTGCCCTGAACGCACGATGACGGTGCGCCGTCCAAAGACGAGCCGGATCACTGGGCTAGCACAACCGAAGGCTCATTTTGCAAACAGCCCCAGCGTGGCGCGGCCGTTCAAGAACACTTCAATGGGCGACTCGATATCCCGCAACGATGCCAACGGATCTCCCTCGACAAGAATCAGATCCGCACTCAAACCCTTCTTTATTCGGCCTAACTGATCAGAAACACCCAACGCGTCAGCCGCATGACGAGTCGCGGCGGTCAACGTCTCTGCAGGACTGAGCTCCGCCATTATTGAAAATACATCCAAGGTTTTCGGCAGATCCGCATGATACACATTGGGAATCCCCGCATCCGTTGAGGCAACGAATCGACAGCCCGCTTGTTTCATTTTGCGAAACCGAGTCTGTATCGCGGCTAGACCCTCAGGATTCTTCAGATGTCGGCGCCAATTTAAATTGACAGTCGGCGAGACCCAAATGCCCTTGGCAGCTATCTCCGCGGCCACGTCGGCGTCAAAGTGTTTGCCCCAACCAGAGGGGCCCACCCAAGAGCAATGCTCGATCGTGGTCACACCCGCATGCGCGGCATGGCGAATGCCGTCAACACCATGGCAGTGTGCAGCTACCTCATAACCGAGCGCTCTCGCATGATTCACCGCAGAATCCATTAATGTCTGATCAAATTGCGCGTCCGCTGGTTGACTGCCCGGCGTGATACTGCCGCCAGTAGCCATAATCTTAATCAAATCAACCCCTCTTGAGTGCTGACGATCAAGAACAGCCAGCGCTTCCTCCAGCGTCGTTGCTTCGCCCCCCCAGAAGTGGCAGTGCCCGCCTTGGCTCGTAAGCGGCTGCCCTGCACAGAGCAGTCGTGTGCCCTGATGTTTGCCCGATCGGATCTCATCACGCACTGTCAGCTCGAGCCAAGCGCCCCCGCCCAAATCTCGAGCGGTGGTAATCCCGGCCTGAAGCATCAGCTTCGTTCGATGCCGGATAGCATCGAGCTGAACTGCCTCAGGCAACTTGCCGTGCGCAAAGGGGTCGGTCACCTCAGGATCGAGGCCAAGATGGACGTGCGCATCGATCAGCCCGGGAAGTGCAGTTAGACCCTGACAATCCAACGCGAGTTCACCCGGCCAAGCATCATCTGACTGCATCGGTTCAAACGTGCCATCCTCGAGGATTCTTATGGCATTGAAGTCGTCACTATAGGTCGCGTCCTCCCCGGTCCAAACTCTCAAATTTTTTAACAACATACCGGCTCTCATCCTCGTTTTTACTGCACTTAATATCTCGATCGTGTCGGTTGGGCGACTCAACTTAGCACGGCGCGGCACATCACTTAACGGCAAGACCCTCGGTCGAAGGGGGTGCTATCGCCGATTGAGCGATAGAATTTCAAGCAACCCCGTCAGAATCAGGTCACCCACCATATGATCAAAAATTCGCTCCTGCGCAAACAAATGCACGAAGCCACCCGTGCCTATAATCAATGGTGGCTCCTCAGGAAACACCTGCGCGGTAATTCGCGCTACCAGTTCACGAATCATCCCGACATTAGACCAGTAGAGTCCCGACTGAATACTCTCGACCGTGGTGGTCCCCAGCGCGGATTGCATCGGCACAATCTCGACGGAAGGTAACTGAGCAGTTCGCATTTCAAGCGCTTCCATAGCCAAACGCACGCCTGGCAAGATATTTCCCCCTAAAAATGTCTTGTCTTTGGTGACTGCACAGACCGTGGTGGCCGTTCCAAAATCAGCAACGATGAGATTGCGCGAGGGAAATAATTTCATAGCCCCGACGGCATCCGCGATTCGATCAGCGCCTACTTCTTTGGGGTCCCGGTAAGCAATGTTAAGTCCAGTCTTGACCCCTGGCCTGAGGACCAGGGGATCAATTGCGAAATATTTTTGAGCGCATGCCCTCAGAGAGTAGTTGAGATCCGGCACCACACTGCAAATGACAATGTCGCTAACATCGCTTGGATCAATATCGTTTTCCCTCAAGACACTCCTAAAAAACACGCCCAATTCATCGGAGCTGCTGCGCAACTGAGAGGTTCTTCTAAACTGAGTAACCAATTGACCCTCATTGAAGACGCCCCCGAACACCTGCGTGTTACCCACATCCAAGCACAAAATCATGACGTCCTCCTCGAAATCGTCTTAAAACACGTCGCAACCCTTGCGACGCTATCCACTCATTAGACAGGCAAGAAGACAAGACAGTCAGGGGATCATTCACTAGGCAATCAGCTATACGCTTGCTGAATCTATCGATCCTATTGGGTACCTGTCACTTACGATCAAGTCCACTCGGTATCACGTTGCTTTCATCATTCATTAAAAGCAGTCCAACTATAAGAGGCAGGCCCTCCTGGTTCAAACCCATCGCTAATCGAATCTCGAAAAGTTAGAATGTCGGTGCGGGCCTATAGCTCAGTTGGTTAGAGCAGTGGACTCATAATCCATTGGTCGAAGGTTCGAGTCCTTCTGGGCCCACCATCCTTATCATCGTCCTTGCGCGCCCTCTTTCCCTCTTCAGTGACGCCTCTAGCCTTCTTTCATAGGTGCTGGTGGGCATTCTCTTCGGGTTTGATCGTCAATTAAGGCCGTCTACTGGGGTAGCGCTTCGACCCAAGATCAGTCGACGTTTTCGACCACTGGCTCCAGATAAGCCCTAAGAGCTCAGTGCTTCGATGGCATGAATTTTCTGATCATGGGTTTGTGTCGCTTCGACACTTGATCTATTTCTCTGGCTTCGATGCTTCGCGAGCTTCAGACCTCACGTCGGTCCAGTGCTCTCATGCATCAAGGACTGGCGGGCGCGCGCTCACCTTCTCAGCACAGGAAGCTTCCATAGCGAGCTTGCCTCGCTCACACATTTTTTTGAGAACACTCGGCGCTGGGGCAAGGGGCTCAGCTTCACCTACGGCCCTTTCTCACTCGAGGCTCTTTGTGACTGAGGACTCTTACAGCTGAAGGCTCATTATCGCTGAGGGCTCTTCACAGCTGAAGGCTCTTTATCGCTGTGGGCTCTTACAGCTGAAGGCTCTTTATCGCTGAGGGCTCTTCACAGCTGAAGGCTCTTCCCATGAGCCGACTTCATGGCACACTAAGCGAGATGGACAATGAGAAACTCGCCATGCGCACTGATTCAGATCAAATCGACTCAACGCCTTCAAATGAAGCACCCATCGCAACCGAAATCGTTTTCGAAGACGAACGCGTCAGAGTCTGGCGACAATTCGTTCCGGCTGGGAGCAAAATCGAAAGACACCACCATCAGTTCGATTATTGTCTCGTCAATATCGAGGGCGAAGGTCCCCTAGCCGTCCGATTTCACGAGGGTTCCGGAGGATCGCTCGGAGAGCACATCACATTTTCACCCAAACCTGGAACCGCAGATTTTGTCGCTAAGGGGCACATCGAAACCGCGGAGAACCAGGGTGAGGACTATCACGCGATACTCATCGAATTTAAGAAAGGTAGGACCATCTCATGAAACTGTATTACACACCGGGTGCATGCTCACTTGCCTCGCACATCGCGCTCGAAGAGTCGGGGATCGAATTTGACGCCGAACGAGTCGATCTTTTTGCAGGCGAGCAGCGAACCAGCGAATTCCTCAGACTGAACCCAAAAGGCAGAATACCTGTCTTAGTCACACCACAAGGCGTGATTACAGAAAACATCGCCATCTTGATGTTTGCAGCAATGGCCAATCCACGGTCACACCTCGCGCCACTCGACAACCCTTTCGCACTGGCCAGGATGCAATCCTTCAACGCCTATCTGGCAACCACGGTTCATGTTGCCCATGCGCACGGACCAAGGGGTTCTCGTTGGGCGGACCGACCAGAATCGTTGCAGGACATGAAATCCAAAGTACCTGCCAATATGGCTGCTGCGTTCCGGCTCATCGAAGATGAATATTTTGTGGGTCCTTGGGTCCTGGGCGATCAATATTCTATTGCCGATGCTTATCTATTTACGTTTACTTCTTGGCTCGAAATCGACGGGGTCAACCCGAAGCAATTTGAGCGAGTCTGGAAACACCATCAATCCATGCTCGAGCGACCCGCCGTCCAGGCCGTACTTGACCGTGAACGAGCCGCGAGAAGTTAGAGTGTATTGCAGGGCGACCAGGGCTTTGGCGAAGCGGGTCTCCATTTGAACCCACGATCCAGGTATGCCTGAGACTGACGTCGTCGGTAGCCAATGCTGAGCAGTGCGCCCATTTGCTCGGGACATCATGTAACTAAGGAAGCCATCGTCACTCTTCAACACGGCTGAGCGAGCCCACGGTTTACCCATTCGAATGAGTCATCGATAAACTGGCCTAGCCTCAGGTGAATTTCAGGCAGCTGACCACATTGGTCACTTGCCCCTCTCGCATCGCCCACTTAGGATGACCAAGTCGGAATCGGAGATGAACCACATCATGAATTTATTTGAAACCGAATCGCTACGCTGGAAACGTTTTACAGGATCCGACCGCTTCAATTATCCGATCGACTTTGAGTCGGCTCTTTTAGGCGCTCGGGATGACGGTCATGTTGACCTTCTGTACCGATGGGCACCCAATGCTTATTGCCACTTTCATCGGCACACAGCCATCACCACCTCCGTCGTTTTAGAGGGCGAGTTGCACGTCATGGATATTGATCCTGAAACGGGTGAGGAAAAAGCGCATAGAGTAAGACAAGCTGGCGACTACGCCTGCAAATTACCGGGCGATGTACACATGGAAAAAGGTGGGCCAGAGGGCGCGCTCGTTTTATTCAGTCTGTTCACTCAAGACGGATCCCTAGCCGAAACGTTGAGTGAAGAAGGTCATGTTCTTTCGGAATCAACGCTGGAGCAAATCCTTCGAGGCAAAAGCGCTAGATAAATTTTAAGCACCCAACGCCGATCAATGGCGACGCCCAATACACGACCCAGCGGAAAGGATTAAGCGGCATGTCAGACGCATTCGGTGGCACGATCAAAAGAGAGGTCAAAGACTCCACCCCATGGTGGCCAAAGCCGAATCTGCCGGCACCGGAACTACCCAACATTGTCACCATCTTGCTCGACGACACGGGCTTTGCGCATTTAGGTTGTTTTGGTTCTCCAATCGAAACGCCCCACTTTGACTCGCTTGCTGAACGGGGGCTGAGATATAACAATTTTCATACCACCGCCCTCTGTTCTCCCTCCCGAGCTTGCTTGCTCACGGGTCGCAATCATCACTCGGTTGGCATGCGGGCAGTCTCAAATTTCGATACTGGCTTCCCGAATATGCGCGGGCGGATCAGCGCGTCTGCGGCCACCACAGCAGAGCTTTTGCAGCAAAAAGGTTGGGCAACGTTCTGCGTCGGCAAATGGCATCTGGCACCGATGCGAGAGGCCTCGGCGGCCGGCCCCTTCACGGACTGGCCACTACAAAGAGGTTTCGATCGTTTCTACGGTTTTATGCAAGGCGAGACGGACCAATTTCATCCAGAGCTTTACGCAGATAATCACATGATCGAACCGCCCTCACGGCCTGAGGATGGTTATCACCTATCCGAAGATTTAGTCGATCAAGCCATCAAAATGATTAGGAACCAAGTCTCTCTAGTTCCCGAACGTCCCTTCTACCTTTACCTCCCGTTCGGCGCGACTCATGCACCGCATCAAGCGCCCGATGCTTATCTTGACAAGTACAAGGGCCGATTCGATGAAGGATGGGACATCTGGCGATCGCGTATTCATCAACGTCAACTCGAGTTGGGCATCATTCCCGAGGGGACAAAGCTGGCACCCCGAAATCCAGGCGTCAAACCTTGGGCCGATCTCGATTCTACGGAGCAAGCATTCGCCCTCAAACTTCAAGAGGCCTTCGCAGCCTTTCTCGATCATACCGATGCCCAGGTTGGACGACTGCTCGAGGCACTCAAGGCGCTTTCACTGACCGATAACACGCTAATTTTCGCGACCAGTGATAACGGAGCCTCTCAAGAAGGTAATGAAACGGGGGTGCTGGACGAGTTCCGCCACTTCAACGGCTTACCAGAGGATATGGGTTCAGTGCCCAATCGACTCAACGACATCGGAACACGACGGAGTTTTACCAACTACCCGTGGGGCTGGGCACAGGTGGGCAACACACCCGCAAAGCGATACAAGCAAAATACCCATGGTGGCGGTGTACGAGATCCACTGATTATCTCCTGGCCGCGAGGTACTGATCCCAGCACCCATGGTGAGGTGAGGCAACAGTTTCACCATATCACCGATATCATGCCCACTATCATGGACATTTGCGGCTACGATCTGCCCGCAGAGATGAAAGGCGTTGTTCAGCAGCCCATTGAGGGCCTGTCAATGCGTTACACGCTGGCGCCTGAAGCGGTCGACGCTCAAGCTGTTCCAACTCAGAAGCCCGCTCAATACTTTGAGATGTTTGGGCATCGAGGCATTTGGGCGAATGGCTGGAAGGCTGTGACTTACCACCGTGCCAACCGAAGTCTTGATGAAGACCAGTGGGAGCTTTACCACCTGGACGAAGACTTCTCCGAATGCCACAACCTTGCCGAATCGCGCCCCGAAAAACTTGGCCAAATGATTGAATTGTTTTGGAGGGAAGCAGAACGCTATGGCGTATTGCCGATCGAGACCAACCAAAACACTGGATTGTTCGCCGGTCGACCCCAGCCGGGAACCCCTCGCGCCAGAGACCACTTCACGTACTTCCCTCCCCTTTCAAGGGTGCCTACTGACAGCACGCCACCTTTTGGCGCACGATCCTGGCGACTCGAGGCACGCCTTCGATGCAAGACCCCACCCGAGGGTGTGCTGATCGCTGTGGGCACTGTGAATAATGGCCTGTGCATCTATTTCGAAAACGGCACATTAGTCTATGATCACAACGCCTTTACGTCCCATACGGTGATTCGCGCAACCATGCCCGTGCCCTTGGGCGATGTTTCAGTCACAGTCGAGCAGGTGCGCGTTTCGAAAGGCCCAGCGAGGGTTAGATTGATGATGGGTGATAACCTGGTCGGGGAAGGAATGATTCCCGATGTGCCCGTAATGATTAGCTCCATAGGCATGGACGTGGGCAGCAATCCGACCGGTGTTTCAGAGGCATTTGAGGCACCATTTCCCTTCAACGGTGTCATTCAACGAATTGATGTCACAACAGAGCGTGCCATGCGTCCCGACGCCGAACTTGCCATAGAACTCGAGCAAGCACTCCGAACCCAATAGCAGCGGCGCCAGGACAAAGCACCAACATAGGACGCCTCGACAAGCCGCACCGTTGAGGCTCGTCCGAATTTGCCGGCCAATCGCTTAGGACGATAGACTTTCAAGACTCTTAGCTTCAATCTACGTCGCCGAGTGTTAGAGAAGTCAATGACGAGCGTGCACCGCTCGAATCCATGACCATCCATCACTCGCACATAACCCAACGCTGGTGGATGACTCATGAACCAACGACAAGATCCTATCGACTATATTGAACGCACCCGAAGTCAATATGATGCACTGGGTTACGAGCCCTATACCTGGGTTAAACACAGTGCTACACCACCGTGGACCGCTCTGTCGAAACCACTCAACGAGATGAACATTGCGCTCATCGCTTCGGGTGGTATCTATGCCCATGGTCAAATCGCTTTTCACCATAAAGACGATCTGAGTTATCGCATCATCGATACTGAGATCGAGACTGCTAAGTTACGAACGTCTCACTTTGCTTATGATATGACGCCGGCCAGAGAGAATATCAACGTGGTCTTCCCCATAGACACATTGAAATCGCTCGCCCGCCAGGGCATCATTCGATCGCTTGCCAAGAGAGCCTACACCTTCATGGGGGGGATCTATTCGGCGCGGAAGGTCCGAGACCTGCTCGCGCCCCACTTGCTCAATGCGCTTCAAGACGATGAGGTGGATCTCGCACTTCTGGTCCCCGCTTGACCCGTGTGTCATCAGTCCGTGGGACTGATCGCGCGCCACCTAGAAGCAGCAGGCCTGCCAACGCTATGCATGTCCGCAGCCTATTCAATCACTCGGTCTGTGAACCCACCTCGTTCGGTCTTTTTGGACTTTCCTCTGGGGCAGACCTGCGGACGTCCGGATGATCCTCAAGAACGTCGCGAGATTATGCAGACAGCGCTTGAACAGATGTCGAGCCTCGGCCCTGGAGAGATTTTTAGACTTCCTTTTCCATTTGCAGACTCAGATGAGTGGAAGAACACAGTGATGCGACCGGTTCAAAACTCGGATGGAACCCGCCAAATGAACGACTTCCGCACGCCGCGATTGGATTCACCTCAGTTTCAGTACGATGCCGATCGAGGTGCTGCCGACCCTAAATGCCCATCCTGCGTGTTCATTTCGAAAGATTAAATTTCGCCCCGGCATTAAAACGAGAACCTTGGTTCTCCACAACTGACGTCGTTCGACCCTCAACCGTCAAGTCAGACCGTTCCTCCGGCCCTACCCGAGAAACTTGATTTATTGAGCCTTCCGAGTTGAACTCCACGCAAAGCAGGGCCCGCCACATGATCGAAGAACATCTTGATATTGCAACCCAGGACGGCGCCATGAATAGCTTCGTGGTCTATCCCGATGAGGGAGGCCCCTTTCCGGTGGTTCTGTTCTACATGGATGCGCCCGGCAAACGCGAGGAGCTCCACGACATGGCGCGTCGGATCGCAACCACCGGCTATTTCGTCATCCTACCCAATCTCTACTATCGCAAAACCCGAGAATTTACTTTTGAACGCAAAGACGCCGGCATGGCTGCGATGTTTGAGATGACCAAACACTTGTCTCTTGAACGGGTCATGCGAGACACTCAATCGCTCTTAACTTTTACCGATGGGCACGAGTCCGCTCGAGGCGAGAGACTCGGGGCCGTAGGCTACTGCATGAGTGGACCCTTCGTCCTCAAGGCAGCGGCTAGATTTCCAGATCGGTTCCATTGTGCTGCGTCGATCTACGGTGCCAGTCTTGTCACCGATCGGGACGATTCTCCCCATCTCGACCTAAGCAGAATTAAGGGCGAGCTCTATTTTGCTTGTGCAGAAATCGACCATTACGCACCGAGGGAGACCATTGAAAAGCTTGCTCAGTACTTGAACCAAGCAGGCATCAACCATCGGATCGAATGGTACCCACAAGCAGAGCATGGTTTCGCTTTCCCGGATCGTGGCGACATTTATCACAAACCAAGCGCCGAACGGCACTGGTCCAGACTTCACGCGCTATTCGATCGATGCCTTCGGCTCACACATTAATCTTGCAGTGCTTACGCCCGGGAAAACGAGCGCGAGATGACAACATTGAAATAGAAAAAGATTGAAATAGAAAAAGGACTTTAGATGGCATCGCCGTGGTTCGAGATTTATGTCGCTTCACTTGAAAACAGTATCCCTTTCTACCGAGAACTGCTTCACCTTTCGATCACTCCAATGATGGCAGACGGCGAGGATCTCACCCTGTTTGCGCTGGCTGATTCAGAAACCAGCGCGCCCTTCGGTGCGCTCTGCCATAAGAAGGGGTTTGATCCAGGACGAAACAGCACCATCGTCTATTTCGAGGTGAGCCGAGAAGCGGGAATTGATGATCGAATCAAATCCGTCGGCGCTCACATTATTCGGCCCTGGTGGTCAATTGGGGACGCTGGATTCGCTACGCTCATCAACGACAACGAAGGCAATGTGATCGGACTCATCAGTCAGGATTGACTCAAACGTTGCCGCTGGTATTTCCAGAAAAACCCGGTAGGCTCTGACATGCAGCTAGGGAGCGAGGCGGTAATGACCAAAGATTTTTCTAAGGCCTACTTGGTCTGGGTGCTGTTTGTCTTCACGGTTGCCTCAACCCTCTCAATCATTGATCGACAAATCATCAACGTGATGATCGGACCGATCAAAAGAGACTTGGGCGGTATTTCCGACACCCAAGTGTCGCTGATTATGGGCTTTGCATTTGCGTTTTTTTACACCTTGATGACGTTCCCTGCCGGTCGACTTTCGGATCGGTTTCATCGAATTCGGATCATGTCTGCTGGCATCGCCGCCTGGAGTTTCATGACCATGCTTTGCGGCCTGGCGCACCAATATTGGCAGCTGTTCCTGGCCAGAATGGGGGTGGGGGTTGGCGAAGCAACACTGGGTCCGGCATCGAATTCAGCGCTCGCGGATTACTTTTCACCGGCGCAACTGCCCATTGCCATCGGCGTGGTCGCAGCCGCGCCGTTCATCGGTCAGGGGCTCGCAAATATCGCAGGCGGGCCGTTAATTGATTACCTCGAATCAACGCCAAACTACGTTGCACCGATCATCGGCGAGGTCTTCTCCTGGCAAATGGTTCTCATTATTGTCGGCGCCCCCGGACTCTTCGTCGCCCTTATGATGTGGGGACTCACCGAGCCCCAACGAAAAAACAAGCAGAGAACTGACGGCCAAGCGGTACCTTTGACCGAAGTTTGGGCCTTCATCCTCGAACGTCGAACCTTCTTCTTCCTCGTCTTTTTGGGTTACCTGTGCCTCGCAACACAGGGTTGGTCTCTCTTTAGCTGGATCGTCGAGTTTTATGTGCGAAACCATGGTTGGACTCGAACAGAAATCGGTCTTTCGTACGGCAGTATCGCGATGATCGTTGGTATTGCGGGCAGCATCGCTGGCGGCTTCTTCGCGAGCCTTTACATCAGAAAGGGCAGAGAAGACGGCACGCTTCGTGTGGTTTGGTTAAGCACCCTTATCCTCTTACCGCTGGCAACCGGCTTAACACTCACCAGTGACCCTCACATGGGTTTGGGATTGCTTATCCCCGTCACCTTTTGCATGGCTATGCCCCCAGGGCTCATCATCGCCACACTTCAAACCATTGCACCCAATGAACTCAGGGGGCAGATGGTTGCCTTCTATCTTATTGCGGTTAATTTCCTCTCTTATAGCTTCGCACCTTCATTGCCCGCGATCTTAAGCGACTTCGTATTTCAGAGTGAGTTAGCCTTAGGTCGATCGATCTCAACCCTCGCGGTCATCAATTACACAATTGCCAGCATCTGCTTGGGCCTATCACTTAAATACTATCGTGATGCCATCAACAAAACCGGCGCCTGGCAACACTCAGCATCTAAGAGAGGGTCTTCCCATGACTGATTTTCCGCACTCGCCCAGTGACTTGACGTCTGCCTGGCTATCGGACGTTCTGAGGTTTCCTGTGGAGGACTTCAGCGTGGAACCTCTCGGTGAGGGGGTCGGCATTTTGGGGCTCGTCACTCGGATTACGTTAAAGGCAAATCAAGGCCCAAAGACACTCATTGGGAAATTTCAGTCTCCGGTAGAAGGCAATCGAGACATCGCCAATCTCTACAACATGTACGAACGCGAATACGTTTTTTACACTGAAATCGCGCCAACGCTCAGCGTGCGCAGTCCTCAATGCCATTTCTCGGCTTACGATCCAAACACTCACGCCTTTTGTCTGCTACTCGAGGATCTTAAAGATTATCGAGTTGGCGATCAGTTGAGCGGTTGTTCAGTTGAAGAATGCGAATCCATTGTTCGTGCACTCGCGGCGCTCCATGCAGCTACCTGGATGACCGAGGATTTCAAGCAAATAGGACGACACAACTCAGAGAATCAAGTGGCGGGAATGCAAGCGGGTCTCGCGGCTGGCTGGCCCAAGATTGAGGCAGAGTTCAACGCCTTGGTGCCAGAAGGTTGTGCCGAGAAAATCCCCCAGTTGGTTAATCAAATCCCGTCGCTCCTGGATCAGATCACCCAAGATCCTATTTGCATCAGCCACGGGGACCTTAGATTGGATAACATTTTCTTTGCAGATGATCATGTCGCGCTGGTCGATTTCCAGGCTGTGTGTCGATCAGCGCCTGAACACGATTTAGCCTATTTTCTGACCCAAAGTCTCAGCCAGTCCATGCGGCAGAATCGAGATTGGCTGCACCTGTACCACGAGGAATTGGTTCGCCATGGCGTGGACTACCCCTTCGACGCATGTCAACACCGCTTTAAACAATGCGCGCTGTACTTCCTGTGTTACGCCGTTGTCATTGCCAGCGCCCTGGATCTTGCCAATGAACGCGGTCAGCGGCTGGCGACCACCATCTTGACCAATAGCTTTACAGCACTGGTCGAGCTAGATGCGCTGGCCCTAATCGAATAACCTTTTGCGTGATTGTAAAGAGAAGTCATGCTCAAAGCTTGAAGGAGAAATGGTTGTATGAAGCTTGAAGGAAAAATTGCCGCTGTGACAGGTGGTTCTGCGGGTATCGGGCGAGCCATCGCTGAGGCGTATCTAGAGGAAGGTGCGAGTGTCGCTATCATGGCCCGAAATGCAGAGAAGGCCTCATCCGTAGTTGCAGATATCGACGCTGGGGATCGATTGATCTTCATCCAAGGTGACGCAATGGATCAAGACGCTGTTGAAGGGTTCGTTGATAAAACCGCGGCACACTTCGGTCGAGTCGACATTTTGGTCAATAACGCTGGCGGCGCAGGCGACTTACAGCCCACCATCAATTTGTCTGATGAGGCATTTGATGAGTGCATGAAATGGAATGTCTACTCAACATTTTGGGGCACCCGTCGTGCGCTTAAGTATATGACCGAGCATCAATGGGGTCGGATCATTAATATCTCATCGATGGAAGGCAAGCATGGTAAACCCGTTCTCACGGCCTACACGACGGCAAAGCACGCCATCAACGGCATGACCAAGTCGGTCGCTCGAGAGGTGGGTACGCAAGGTATTACAGTCAATGCGATATGCCCAGGTCTGGTCATTACAGACATTGTGCGCGATAACGGCCCCAAGACCGCCGAAGCCATGGGCATGTCGTTTGATGAAATGGTCGCCGTCTTTTCAAAAGAAGCTGCCATCGAAAGACCAAACACCGTTGAAGAGGTGGCTGCCGTCGCCGTCCTTCTTGCTAGCGACTTGGGCGGCGGTATCACGGGCGCGCTCTTAAGCGTCGATGGCGGAACAGCCCAATACTGATCCTGAAGTAGAGGGACCCTAAAAAGGCGCATCGACCTTCGAGTAGCGGTTGCGGCAAGCAAGTGCTCGATTTGTGGCTCTGATCTCGCCTCGAGGTGACTCTCAGCACGCACTGCTCCGCCAACGACTCGGGCAAAGCCCTCGTGCGACCCCAATTTGTCAGACGTCGGTCAAAGCGACCTTGTCAGTTGCCCCGAATTCGTATCGCAATGCCGATTCTGATTAGGCCAAGACCAACGGGAGCACGAAACGTCTGCATCGTCATGCCGCAAGGAAGCATGCCCTGCTAGATAAGCCTGACGGAAACAAAAAACCCACCGGAACAATGGCGTCCCGATGGGTTTTTAACTTTCTGATGTGCCTGAACTAATCCAGGAAACTTTTCAGGTGATCCGAACGCGAGGGGTGACGCAACTTTCGGAGCGCTTTAGCCTCGATCTGCCGGATTCGCTCCCGAGTTACGTCAAACTGCTTGCCCACTTCCTCCAGCGTGTGATCGGTGTTCATATCGATCCCGAAGCGCATTCTAAGAACTTTCGCTTCTCTGGCGGTCAACCCCGCAAGGATGTTTCGGGTCGCATCTCTGAGCCCCTCTTCCGTGGCCGTTTCAAGTGGCGCACCCACAGAGGCTCCCTCTCCGAGGTTTGAATCCGAATCTAGAAAATCACCCAAGGACGAATCTTCATCATCCCCGATAGGCGTTTCCATGGAGATGGGCTCTTTCGCAATCTTGAGCACGCGACGGACTTTTTCTTCCGGCATGTCCATCCGTTCGCCCAACTCTTCTGGCGTAGGCTCACGGCCCATTTCTTGGAGCATCTGCCTTGAAATCCTCGAGAGCTTGTTAATTGTCTCGATCATATGTACCGGGATGCGAATCGTCCTTGCCTGATCAGCAATCGAACGCGTGATCGCCTGGCGGATCCACCAGGTCGCGTAGGTGGAGAACTTATAGCCGCGGCGATATTCGAACTTATCAACCGCTTTCATAAGACCGATATTGCCTTCTTGAATCAGATCTAAAAACTGAAGACCTCGATTGGTGTACTTCTTGGCAATTGAAATCACCAAACGAAGATTCGCTTCGACCATGTCTTTTTTAGCACGACGCGCTTTCGCTTCGCCGATGGACATCCTGCGATTCAAATCCCGCAACTCAACCACATCCATGCCAATCTCTTCCGAAATCTGCACGATTCGTTTCTGAGCTCTGATGACTTCCTCTTCGACCACTTTCAATTTTGAATGGCCAGCTTTGATCTGTTTTGGCAACCATTTGAGGTTGCCTTCATTACCCGCAAAACTCTGCAAGAAGTCCTTGCGATCCATCTTCGATTGACGAACGCACAAAGTCATCACTTGTCGTTCCAGCTTCCGGACCTCCTGATGAGGCTCCCTCACTGCATTGACGATTGACTCATACTGTTTGGGAATGAACTTAAAGAACTGAAACGCTTGCCCCAGCCCCAACAATTCCTTCTGAACCTGTGCTGATCCGCGTCCATGCTTTTTAATCGCACGCTCGGTCTTCTCGTACTGCTTTTTCAGGATTTGAAACCGTTCGGCCGCGAGCTCTGCGTCGGGACCCGTGTCCGCTTGTTCTTCATCCTCATCTTTGGTCTCGCCTGGAACCACCTGCGCAGCGGGCTCTACGTGCTCTGCAGGGTCCAAAAAACCAATCAGCAAATCTTCGAGTTTATTTTCTTCGAGTTGCGTGTCTTCGTAGGCTGCTAGGATTCTAGGGACGACGCCCGGCATGCTCGCAGCCGTGTCCAGCACGTCTCGAATACCCTCCTCAATGCGCTTAGCGATTTCAATCTCGCCTTCACGGGTCAGAAGATCGACCGTTCCCATCTCACGCATATACATCCGAACGGGATCGGTGGTCCTACCCGTCTCGTTCTCAACGGCGACGAGTACGGCGGCAGCTTCCTCTGCGGCCAACTCATCTGTCGAATCGCCCTCTGCCATCAAATCATCGGACTCTGGCGCATTCTCATAAACGAGAATACCCATGTCGTTGATCATGCCGATAATATCTTCGATTTGCTCTGGGTCAGAAATATCATCCGGAAGATGATCGTTCACCTCCGAATAGGTGAGGTACCCTTGCTCGCGCCCCAGCGCGATCAGTTTTTTTAAACGAGATTGTCGTTGTGCGAGTCCGCTGGCCATAACTCCCCTCTAGCTATGAAAAAGCCCTCCGAAAAGGACCGCTAATTATAGAAGTCAGAACCGGTTTTTCCTAGCGAAATCATCATTTTGGTAGCGGAATGCAGGTAGATTCACCACTCTGATGAGCTTTCATTCATCTAGCTGCTACTGATCAGTCTTTTGTTGCCCGTAGAACTGGCGCAGGCGTTGTCGTTCTTCCTCAGTCAAGGACGACGGCGACCGGTGGATCAGCTCCGCCATTTCTGCCTGACGCCTTCTATGGTCTGCGCGACTCGCTCGACGCCGCAGGCGCTCAACAAATTCGGACTTAAGGAACGAAACATCGAGTACAGGGGTGTAGTCGAAAGCCAGTTTCAAGCCTTTCGCTAAAGGAGAATTCGCAAAATGCCCAATTACTTGACCCGGTGTTTTAAGACCCTCGGCTCTAATGTTCTCGCACACAAGCCGAAGCACACCATCAGCGCCCTCTTGACCGAGACCCAAAATCACATCGGCATCCAAATCCTCCGCCAGCTCAGGATGCAGCACCAATAGCGCAAGGTCAGTATCCACGGAGGATTGTTGATCATCGCGCTGCCCCGATCGAGGCGCCACCTCAGCAGAGGTTGTGGCCTCGAAAGACTGATCTATCGATCGAACCGCTCGAGTTACCGGTAAGGTCTCTGCAATTTGATCCAATCGCTGTTGCACTACACCAGTTCTCGCGGTGACTTCATCGAGCATCAGTTGCTTAAAAGCCCCGGCCGGCATAGTCGAAATCCACTTTACGGCTTCTTTGGCCAATGCAGCCTTGCCTGCAATACTGCCAAGGTCATGCCCCGCAGAAGTTAAGTCGCCTGATAGTTTCTCAAAGAGCCAAGCAGAGACATCCAAACCCGTTTTGACCCGATTCAAGAACCCCTCTTTACCTTCTCGACGCACCACAGAGTCAGGATCATCGCCCTCGGGAAGGAACATAAACGTAGCGCGTCGCCCATCCTCCAGATGCGGCAGAAGGAGCAACAGCGCTTTGCCTGCAGCGGCCTGCCCTGCTCGGTCGCCATCAAAACAGAACACAAGATCAGACACCTGCCTGAACAGCCGGCCCAAGTGTTCATCTGTCGTCGCGGTGCCAAGCGTTGCAACCGCACACGTGACGCCAAATTGCGCCAACGCGACAACGTCGAGATAGCCCTCAACAATGATTAATCTGGACAGCCGGTTGGTTGACCGTCGAGCTTCATAAAGGCCATACAGTTCGCGTCCTTTATGAAAAACAGGCGTTTCCGGCGAATTCAAATACTTCGGTTTTGCATCCCCCAAGACGCGACCACCAAAGGCAATAGTTCGGCCTCGAAGATCCCTGATAGGAAACATAATCCGGTCTCGAAAACGATCGTAAAGACCCGTTTCAGCTTCCTTTTGAACTAGCAATCCCGCTTCTAAGAGGAGCGACCGAGTTTCAGGCTCGTCATCGACCAACAGGTGATTCCAACCGGGGGGGGCGTAGCCCAATTCATAGCGAGCCGCAATCTCACCCGTCAACCCGCGCCCCTTTAGATAGACGATAGCTCTCTCTTTATCGGGGTGACTTCTCAGTTGATGCTTATAAAAGGATTTGGCCCCCTCCAATTGATCGTAGATCAGCTGTCGTCGGCGCTTACGGCTTGCATCTTCACCGCCCTCGGACTGGGGAACTTCTAGCCCCAATCGGTGAGCCAAGCGCTCCACGGCTTCCGGAAAGCTTAACCTTTCAAATTCCATTAGAAACTTGAGTGCCGAGCCCGACGCATGACAACCGAAACAATAGTAAAACTGCTTATCCTGACTGACTGAAAAGCTGGGGGATTTCTCTTGATGAAAAGGGCAGAGACCGGAATAGTTGGCACCGCTTTTCTTCAGCACCACATGAGGCTCAATGACATCGACGATGTCCGTTCGAGCAATGACGTCTTCGATAAAAGCGGGCGGTATCATGACTAGAGGCGTGCTAACCTGAGCCAGCTAGCATGGCACCCTCACGAGGGATGGGCAAGATTCAGGTCGATAGTCTCGCCTTTACGAGCGCACCTACTGGCCCCATGTCAGCGCGACCGGCCAACTGCGATTTAAGTGTACCCATGACTTGCCCCATCTTGGAGATATGATCAGCACCCATCTCTTTCATAACCTGCTCGACCAACGCCTCGACTTCTTCGGCTGACAGGGGCTCTGGGAGATAGCCTTGGATCAATGTCATTTCAAATGCTTCTTGGGCCGCCAATTCCTCTCTTCCGGCGGCCAAATATTGACCGTGGGAATCTTTCCTTTGCTTCATCATCTTCTCGAGGATCGCAATCGCCGAGGGGTCATCGACCGGACGCCTCTCGTCGACTTCTTTTCGCTTTATTTCCGCAGCGACCAGGCGCAATGCGTTAACCCGCCGCTTGTCGCGAGCCTTCATTGCCGACTTCACATCTTCTAATAATTGTTCTTTGATCATTGGATCTAACCTGTCATCCGGAGGGTAAGGAAACTGAGGGTTGGCCGAGTTCACGTTAACTCGCGGGGCGACAACCAGGAGGCTCATTGAAACCTACAAAACTGTTCGTTTTAGGTCGCCACTGGACAGGGTCGAAACGCCTTTCAGCCTGGGAATGGGGGTCGCTTGGGATAAAGAGACGGATGCCCGGGTGGAGCACCCGGACAAAACAGAATCAATACAATCGCTCGAGTTTCTTGCTTTCGCGTTGCAGCTTCTTGGCGTATCGCTTAACCGCTGCAGCCGCTTTACGCTTACGGATAGAGGTCGGCTTCTCGTAAAACTCGCGTTTTCTCACCTCGGCAAGCACTCCCGCTTTCTCACAGGACCTTTTGAAACGGCGCAAGGCGACGTCAAAAGGCTCGTTTTCTTTTACTCGAACATTCGGCATGTTTGGCTACACAATTTTTTGGAGGCGCGATTCTAATCAGAAAGCTCTTAAAAATCAAAAGTACTATCCTGTTCTCCAGAACCGCGCAGGTTCGAGGCAAATCAGTCAAACGATGGTACTTTAGTCTTCATGTCTTGGCTCAAACTGATCTCTCAAATCATGCACTTTTACACCCCGTGGTATGATCCCTGACACTGGACTCAGCCTGTATTGGGCGCCAATTGTCCCTCAACCTTACTGACGAGCGCTCCCCCACTGATGCGAATTTTGGGTATAGAAACATCATGCGATGAGACAGGCATCGCAATTTACGATGATCAACAAGGGCTGCTCGGGCACTCACTACACAGTCAGATCGATATCCATGCTGCGTATGGCGGCGTCGTCCCTGAGCTCGCATCGCGAGATCACATCCGCCGTTGTTTGCCTATGATTGATGACTTGATGGCGCAGACGCGGACAAAGCCCGAAGATCTTGATGCCATCGCGTTCACTGAGGGGCCTGGGCTGATTGGCGCTTTGCTTGTAGGCGCGAGTATCGCCCGATCGCTCGGTTACGCTTGGGGCATTCCAAGTATAGGAATTCACCATATGGAAGGTCACTTGTTGGCGTCGGAGCTCACAGACTCGCCCCCTCCTTACCCCTTGGTCGCACTCTTAGTATCAGGGGGTCATACGCAGCTGATGGCAAGCACAAGGCCAGGTCATTACGAACTCCTCGGAGAATCGGTCGACGACGCCGCAGGCGAGGCCTTTGACAAGGCCGCTAAAATGTTAGGGCTTGGCTATCCTGGCGGTCCTGAGATCGCGAAGTTAGCCCTCCTGGGGAACTCGGAGAGATTCGACTTCCCGAGGCCAATGACGAAGAAACCCGGTCTTGATTTCAGTTTTAGTGGCTTGAAAACCCACACGCTGATCACCTTACAATCTCTAGGTACTGTCACAGATCAAGACAAGGCGGATATCGCGAGAGCTTTCCAGGATGCGGTGGTCGAGACTATCGTCATCAAATGTGAACGCGCGATCCTACAAACCGGATTCAGCGAGCTCGTCATGGCCGGCGGCGTGAGCGCCAACCTTGAGCTGCGAGCTGCGCTAGCGAAATTAGGTCAAAAACACCACATCACCATTCACTACCCTGACCTAAAATTCTGTACCGACAATGGCGCGATGATCGCCGTGGCCGGGCTTATGCGTCAGTCCCTGTGGGACAAGCAAAATTGGCGCATCGATGCGCGTGCCCGATGGCCGATGATCGAACTCGAACCGATCCGGAGCCCATAGCGGTGCGCATTCAGATTGAAGATCTGCGCGTCGATACGGTGGTGGGTGTCTACGCTTCAGAACGCCACGTCGAGCAAACGCTATGGCTTTCAATCGCTTTTGAGTATGACGCCTCAGAGGCGGTAGCCGTGGATCAATTCGAGCGGGCAATCGACTATGACTCTCTGTCTGGAGCGCTTACCAAATTTATCCAGCAGGGTAAATTTCAATTAATCGAGACCGCAGCAAGCGCTAGTTGCGAGTACTTGCTGGCACATTATCCCATGGCTTGGGTGGAGGTTGCCGTCAGTAAACCGAGCGCTCTCGAGCGCGCTGAGACAGTGAAAGCCATCAAACGACTCAGCCGAGAAAGCGATTCTTTGCCATAAATTCAACAGCTCCTCAGTATGAGTGACGGCGTATGAAGGCCTCCGTGGCTGCCTCGCGCTAAGGTCAACGCTTCGCTCAATACGCCTAAATCAACAAAAACCTGATCCAGGTGTTCCATACGCTCTACCCAACCACTGCGATGATCGACGACTGCAAAGATTGGATTCGAAGCGAGCCTGATCCCCACGAACGGCCCTGGCTAGGGAGAGGGCTGTGCTCAAGCGCTTGGCTCGACTATAATCGGCAACCCGCTGATTTAAATCATCGATATGAATCAAGAACTTAAGACAGCCCACCAGGATCGACTGAAGGCGGTTGCTCGCTTCAACGCCATGGACGAGGCAGCTTTTGGCGCGCTCGTAGACCAGGGACAATTCATTCGTATTGAAGAGGGTCACCTGCTATTTAAGCGTTCAACCAGCGATGACACCTTGCACTTCTTGCTTGAGGGACAGCTGAATCTCGTCAACGACGCGTTCGAAAACACCGCCTTCACACCAGCAGACACCACCGCAGCTGGCGCGGTCGACGCGGTCGACGTTCATACTGTGTCCGCAGTTGCCGCTACGTCATGCGTGATCTTCCAAATTAATCGAGGGGTCTTGGACCAACCCAAAAGCGCGCCTCAAGGCAACTGGATGGAGAATTTGCTGTCCACGCCCCTGTTTGAATTCATTCCTCCCAACCACATTCAAGCACTGTTCAAGCGCTTCGAGCCCGTGGCCGTCCCTGCAAACCATACGATCATTCAGCAAGGCGATGCCGGCGACTATTTTTACGTGATCAAAAGCGGGCGGGTCGCCGTCGACCAAGAAGCCAACGGCCAGGTGAGTCGAGTTGCGGAGATGGGTTCGGGTTCGAGCTTTGGGCAGGACGCTCTGATCAGCGACGCCCCTCGTAACGCCACCGTTGTGTCGCTCGAAAGCTGTGAGCTGATGCGTCTCTCAGAAGTAGATTTTTCAGAACTATTGATGTCACCCGTGATTGAGTACGTCTCGCTTGAAGAAGTTGAAGCGGTCAAGAAAATGCACGAGACCGCCCCAGTTTTTATCGATGTTCGCTCGAAGCTTGAACTCCAGTCCTCTCACATTTCCGATCAAGTTGAGCGTATTCCATTACCGCTGCTTCGTAACGAATTGCCCGGTCTCCCGAAGGAGCCGATTTACTTGGTGATTGGCCCGAAGCGACCCAAAATCGCTGAGGTAGCAACGTATCTTTTGAATGAGGCTGGCATCACCGCTTACGTCCTGAACGTGCCAGAGGAGTAGGTCCATGCGACGATTATCCGCTGGAGATGCCTTTATTGGCCGCCTAGATGACGCCCTTAAAATGCTCGCAGGGCAACCGAGTCGCAGTCCAGGGTTTAGCTATAAAAGCCCGGATGCTGAGCTATCGGAACAACAGCGCGCCAAGTCGGCCGCTCTCATGAGGGTGAATCATTGTGGTGAGGTCTGCGCACAGGCGCTCTATCACGGCCAAGCGTTGACCGCGAGGGACGACAATACCCGAGCCCACCTGCTCCGGGCGGCTGAGGAGGAAGCCCAACACCTCGGTTGGTGCCAAGGTCGACTAGATGAACTCAATGACCATGCGAGCCATTTGAATCCTTTGTGGTACGCCAGCTCATTCTCGATTGGGGCAGTTACGGGCCTTCTAGGCAACCCGATTAACCTCGGATTCGTCGCGGCGACCGAAGAAGAGGTGTGTAAGCATATCGACAGGCACCTCCAAGAAGTGCCCGAGCAAGATCAGAGATCGAAAGAAATTCTGAACGCCATGCGTAATGACGAACTTCGTCACCAATCGGACGCCCTAGAGCAAGGGGGTAAGGTCTTCCCCACTTGGGTGAAATCACTCATGGCACTAAGTTCTAAAGCCATGACCTTATCGACTCGAGTCCTCTAGCCTTGGTCCATCACTGTTTGCAATGGGCGGGTGATAAATAATCTGTACTTTGATCCCCGAAGGATCAAGGCAATAAAAGCTTCTCGCGCCGTCTCGGTGCGTTCTGGGCTGAGTGAGCAATTCAACCTGATGCGCGCTTAGAAAGTCCGACCAAGCATCCACTAATTCCGGGGTTTGAATAAAAAAGCCGATGTGATCAAGTCGGTCCACCTGGCGTTCGATGGGCGCCCGGTGGAGCGCAAGATTGTCGTTGCCACTCGTTAAGTAAACATTGTCTGGATCGGGACGCCATTCGACTCGCATGCCCATCAAATCCACAAAGAACTGCTCCGACGCATCTAGATCTTTAACGAAAATCGCCACATGGCGCATGCCGCTGGTTGGGCTCGGTCTTTGCATCATTGAACCTCTCTTAGTTCATGGCTGTGGGATACCGCTACCCCGCCCGCCTCAAGCATCATAGAAGCGGAACAATATTTTTCTGCTGACAAGGCAATCGCTCGTTCGACTCGAGCCTCGGACAAGTTTCTCCCCTCGAGCACAAATGTTAGATGGATCCGCGTAAACACCTGGGGGACTTCATCTCGGCGCTCGGCCTCGATTTCAACCCAGCATGCGTGGATATCCTGCTTCGATTTTTTAAGGATCTGGACGACGTCAAAACTGGTACATCCGCCGACCCCCATCAGCAGAAGCTCCATGGGACGAAATCCAGCGTCTTTGCCTCCTGCCTCCTGAGGGCCATCCATCAAAACCGTGTGGCCTCGCGATGATTCGCCCTGGAATCGCACATCCTGTTGCCAACGAACCACGCCACGCATCACATTGCTCATTAAAGCATCCTCTTCCAAGCAGCCATTCGCTTCTTTTATTCAACAGAGAACGGCAGACCTCACCACACGCTGATATTCCAAATCCACATCGCGAGCCACAGGATCCAAGGTTCGCGCAGCACCTTCAGAGGACCTACCATCGTCTCTCAAGCACCAAAAACATCACTCGAAGATCCGGTCGTGATCGTCTAGATCAGCCCACCCACTCAACCCTTTGAGCCATCGTAAAACAGCGCTTCCAACGCGCGCCCGGGCGAGGGATCTCGCATGAAAGCTTCACCAACCAAAAACGCGTTCACCCCAGCCGATTGCATTGTTCGAACGTCTTCTGTCGTTTGTATGCCACTCTCCGTTACGAGCAGCGTCCCGGAGGGAATCGATGGCAGGAGATCCAGCGTGGTCTGGAGGGAGACTGAAAAATCATGCAAATTACGATTATTGATCCCCAATAGGGGCGGTTCCAGGGAAAGTGCTTGCTCGCACTCGAATTCGTCATGCACTTCAATCAGCACGTCGAGCCCCATCTCCAAAGCTTGAACATACAAATCACCCAATGCAGACGGATCCAAAATCGCGGCAATTAAAAGGATGCAGTCCGCTCCGAGTGCGTGCGCTTCTGCGACTTGATAAGCATCGATGACAAAGTCTTTTCGCAAGACGGGTAACTGGGTCGCTTGTCTCGCAGCTTTTAAATATTCGTCGTGTCCTTGGAAATAGTATTCATCCGTCAAGCAGGATAAGCACGCGGCGCCACCTCGTTCGTAGGAGGTTGCAATCGCAACTGGATCAAAGTCCGACCTAATTACGCCTTTCGATGGCGAGGCCTTCTTAATTTCAGCGATCACCGCCGCGTTCCCTTGCACTAATCTGGCCGCTAACGCGGATCTGAAACCTCTGATCGAATCCGCGCGCTTTGGTAAAGCCTCTATGGGGACCGCTGCCCGACGCTTCCTGACCTCTTCGTGCTTGGTTGCAACGATCTTTTCCAAAACACTCGGGATGCTCATTGAGCCACCATGCTCTGACAAAACGAGATCAACTCACCCAATTTAGCCGACGCCTGGCCCGAGCGCATCATGTCACGAGCAAGCGACACACCGTCTTCCATCGAACCCACTCTCTCAGAGACAAAGAGCGCCGCCCCAGCATTGAGAGCGATCATGCTCTCGGCAGCGACATGCTGACCCGAAAACGCCGCTTCAATCATGGCGAGACTTTCCCTTGCGTTGTCGACTGCAAGATCACCCAGTGAATGGGGGCCACAGCCAAGCGCAATCGGATCGATCGAGTAAGCGATACATTCACCCCGCCTCACCTCAACCACGTCGCTAATGGCGGCAACGCTCAGCTCATCGAGACCATCCCGGGAGTGAACCACCAGCGCTCGGTCGACACCCAGCTTGATGAGCACCTCCGCCATCGGCTGAATCCACTTCCGATCGAATACGCCCAGCACTTGCCGTTTGGCACTTGCGGGGTTAGTTAGGGGGCCCAATAAATTGAAAATCGTTCTGAATCGGAGCTCGCGCCTCGGACCAATGGCATGCTTCATCGCACCATGATGATTCACTGCAAACAAGAACCCAACACCCACCTGCTCGATGGAATGCGCGACTTGTTCAGGGTTCAGATCTAAAGGCAAGCCCGCGGCCTCTAGCACATCTGCACTGCCACTCACGCCTGACGCAGCACGATTACCGTGCTTGGCAACCTTTGCGCCTGCCGCCGCTAACACCAGAGCACTCGCGGTAGACACATTGAATTTACTGATACCGCTGCCACCGGTGCCGCAGGTGTCCACCAATTGATCGTTATCCACCGTCACCTTCAATGACAGTGAGCGCATGACTTCGGCTGCGGCCGCGATCTCTTCGACGGTTTCGCCCTTAATTCTGAGCGCGGTTAACGCGCTACCGATTTGCGCATCTGATGCTTGCCCGCTCATGATCGATTGCATCAAAGCAATCATCTCGTCATGTGAGAGATCCAGACCTATGACTAACTTGTTCAATAAATCAGTCATGTCCAACATCACGTGTCCCCTCTAAAAAATTCCGAAGCAGCGCGTGCCCGTGCTCACTCAATACAGATTCCGGATGAAACTGAACACCCTCAACAGCCAGAGATTTATGCCGAACTCCCATGATCGCCTCCACTTCCCCGCGAGCATCTTCAGTCCATGCGGTGATTTCAAGGCAATCGGGCAGTGATGCTGGGTCAATCACGAGCGAGTGATAACGGGTCGCCTGATAGGGGCTAGGTAGCGCTTTGAACACCCCTGCACCACGATGATGAATCGCCGAAAGTTTGCCATGCATGACCTGCGACGCTCGAACGACTTCACCCCCAAACGCTTGACCAATACTTTGATGACCTAGACAAATACCCAAGATCGGGATCTCGCCGGCAAAGTGCTCTATCACCTCAAGTGAAACCCCCGCCTCATTGGGTGTGCAGGGACCAGGAGAAATCACAATGCGCTCCGGTGCGAGCGCGTGGATATCTGCGACAGAAATCGCATCATTGCGAAACACCTCGACTTGCTCACCGAGTTCCATCAAATACTGCACGACGTTGAAGGTGAACGAGTCGTAATTATCTATCATCAACAACATAGCAAATTGGCTCTATACCGAGTTCTTATCAATCATCGCTTGTCTCGGTCAGCTGGCGACCGGCTGTTCTCGGGCGTTTCATGAAACTGCAGCCCCTGCTCAGCAATCATCGCTGCGCGCATAATTGATCGCGCTTTATTCAGCGTCTCCATCCACTCGAGTTCTGCAACTGAGTCCGCCACAATACCGGCCCCAGCTTGGACATTCAGCCAGCCATCTTTGACAATGGCTGTTCTGATGGCTATCGCCGTATCCATGCTGCCTTGCCATGAAAGATAACCAACAGCACCGCCAAAGATGCCGCGTTTCTCTGGCTCAAACTCATCAATGATCTCTAATGCTCGAACTTTTGGAGCACCACTGAGCGTACCCACCGGCAGTGTCGCTTTCAGAACGTCAACCGGTGTCAGTCCAGGCAAAAGATCGCCTGTGACATGGGAGGCGATATGCATCACGTGGGCATATCGCTCTATCGTCATCATATCGGTCACTTTCACCGAACCAGCCCGAGACACCCTACCCACATCATTGCGACCCAAGTCGATCAACATCAGATGCTCGGCGATCTCCTTGGGGTCAGATTTAAGCTCGGTCTCCATTGCTTGATCTTCTTCACGACTCAGGCCCCGACGCCTTGTCCCCGCGAGAGGACGCACGGTCACTTCTCCATCCTCCAGGCGGGCAAGGATCTCGGGCGACGAGGACACGATAGCGAACTCGTCTAAATTCATGTAATACATATAAGGCGAAGGATTCAGAGCCCTCAGGGCTCGGTAAAGCGTCAATGGGTGCGCTTCAATGCGACATCGAAGCCGCTGCGACAAGATCACCTGCATAGTATCGCCGGCCAGAATGTACTCTTTGATCGCGGCGACATCCTTAAGGAACTGATCTTTACCATAGGACGACTCAAAGTCGCTCTCATAAACGGCAGACGCCACATTGGGATGCGTGAGATAGTTTGGTAAC
>Ga0255757_10000229_pt1 | contig 53689 bp, 57 predicted proteins | sample 071ome_27_FD_179957 | JGI IMG/M metagenome (GOLD analysis project Ga0255757, IMG submission 179957) | Coastal salt marsh microbial communities from the Groves Creek Marsh, Skidaway Island, Georgia - 071409AT metaG (version 2) | ecosystem: Environmental > Aquatic > Marine > Intertidal zone >...
CAAAAAAACAAACACCCCGAGGCCTAAAGCCAGGGGGTTCAAATAACGCTGGTTGCGGGGGCAGGATTTGAACCTGCGACCTTCAGGTTATGAGCCTGACGAGCTACCGGGCTGCTCCATCCAAGATATGATTCATTCGCAGAGTTGCTGAGTATAGTTCCATATAACGATCTATCATCAAAACAGCCCCGGACACTAGGACACCCCTAAAGGGGTGTGACGGATGGTATCATTTCAATATGTTCCAATCGCTCAACACTTCATCGGTATGTTCTCCAAATAATGGTGCGCTTTTGAAAATTTTTGCAGGTGTTTTTGAGAGCTTTACGGGAGAGCCGAGGGTTTTCATACATCCAACCTTTGGGTGATAGACGCGTTCCACCATACCTCTCGCAATCGTTTGAGGGTCATTAAAAACGTCAACATGGTTTAATACTGGGCCTGCTGGAATACCCTTATCATCAAGTAGTTTCCAGATCTTTTGAGTTGGATATTTCTTGAAGAATGCGGTCAAGTCTCCAGCAAGTCGAACATGATTTTTTACCCTGTCTTTTTTTGTTTTATAGCGGGGTTCAACCAAAAAATGCTCACAACCAAGTACCTCGCATAAAGCAATCCAAAAATTCTCTTGCGCACCGCCGACGGTGATATACCCATCTGCAGTTTCAAACATCTGATAGGGCGCACTCCCCCTGTGCGCTTGCCCGAGTCTTTCTGGCACCTCACCATTTGCAAACACGCCCGCTGCTTCATAAACACCCAGCGATATACCAGCCTCAAAAAGGCTTGTATCAATATATTGCCCAACGCCGGTGTTTTGACGGTTTGTCAAAGCCATTAAAATACCAATAGCCGCGTGCATTCCAGCGCATATATCTGAAACTGGTATCGGAATTCTAAAGGGAGGACCGTCTGCAGGTCCATTTATTGACATTAGTCCTGACATGGCATTTGCAATCAGATCAAACCCTCCACGTCCGGCGTAGGGACCTGTTTGCCCAAAACCAGAAATTGAACAATAGATTATGGTAGGATTTATTTTTGAGATGGCGTCATAATCAATACTCAGCCTTTTAACTGCTCCCGGCCTGAAGTTCTCAATCATGACGTCAGCTTTTTCGGCCATCTGCTTTAAAATACGCAAGTCATCATGTTTTTTTAGGTCCAGCACCACTGACCTTTTGTTCCGGTTCCAAAGCATAAAAGGTGCGCTCTCACCCTCTTGAAAAGGCGGTGAGTGCCTTAATGGGTCCCCCCCATTGGGGTTTTCAACCTTAACAACGTCCGCACCGTGATCCGCGAGGATCATGGAACAATAAGGTCCAGACAAGTGAGTTGTGAGGTCAAGCACTTTTAATTTGTTAAGTGAGCTCATGCTTTTCCTATTTTGGCATTACAAACTTCATCAATAAAAAAAATCCAAATTAGCGGGCCTTCACCTTTTAAGCGTATCGTCCAGTGCTGCGATCAACTTGGTCATGTCCGCGGTAGATGTATAATGGACAAATGATAGTCTTACTGCGCCTAACTCCGGGTCAAGCCCCATCTGATCAAACAATCTGGCAGCGTAATAATGGCCTGCACCCGCCATGATGCCCTTATTTGCCAATTTTTTGCCAATGTCAGCGGCTTTCATATGCGGAACCACGAAGCTTATTGTGGCCGCACGCGCCTTGGGGTCAGAAGGCCCAATCAAGTGAACATCATTTCGCGATTCGATATATTCAAGCAACGCCCTTATATGAGGGGTTTCAGCACTTTTGAAAAGGTCGTTTATTCGGCGCGGGCGCTCACTATCGTCTTTACCGCCATGATGCGCGTCTAAGGCATCAAAATAATCGATGACACCATTCGCAGCAGCCACCTGAGCATGATCCGGCCCAGCTGGCACCATCCATTTCATTGGATTATCATGATTGAAGAAATGAGATTGCGGCGCAAACAATGGTCGTGCAGCATTTCGAATAACCATAACCCCTTGGTGAGGACCATAGGTTTTATAAGTTGAAAACAGGTAAACATCTGCACCCAGCGCATCCACATCAGGAAAGCCGTGCGGGCAATAGGATACCCCATCAACCAGTAAGAGCCCTCCTGCTTCATGTGTTGCGTCGGCAATTTGGCGCACTGGATTAATTTCACCAACAAGGTTGGAACAATGATTGACGGCGACTAAGCGAACTTTATTGTCGAGCAAGGAAAGCAAGTCAGAAAGCCGCAGCCGCCCATCATCGGGGTCAACAGGCCATATACGAACATCAATGCCATAATCAGCAAGTTTGCGCCAAACTCCACTGTTAGCCTCATGCTCCTGCGCTGAAACAATGATAGCTTCACCCTCAGTTAGCCTCTCAAGGCAAGCCCGTGCAAGCACATATGTGTTTTGTGAAGTTGAAGGACCAAAAAGGACTTCGTCGGCATCAACATTTAAGTAACGAGCAAAACGTATCGGTGCCAGATCCATTTCTTCGCCAGCAATTTTTGAAGCGGCAAAAGCATAATAGGGCTGCACCTTGCGCTGCTCGTAGTAGCGATTGAAACGATCGATCACCTGTTGACACATGTAAGATCCACCAGCGTTCTCAAAGAATGATTGTCCGTTAAGCGACGGTGTTGCAAATGCTGGAAATTGGCGGCGAACAAAGTCAAGATCTATCATGAGAAACCCTCAGGAGTTTAGTGCGTTGGTTTTAGAAACCCTAGATACTAATAATTTGACAGGATTAGCCCCGACAACAAGTCTAAACGGATAGGCACGGCAGATGACGCTTTAAACATAAAATCTTTTCCCTAGTTTAAATGAACATCTGTCACCTAATAATAAAAACGCAAGTTCTAGCCAAAATATAGTTCTGTATAACAAGCAATCATCAAAACAGCCCCGGACACTAGGACACTCCGTAGGAGTGTGTCCTGTCCGTCCGGTAGTTCGGCCCGGACACAATCTTAACTGTCCGGGTCATGTCCGGTTTGTCCGGCATCATGGATTTTAAGGGTGTAGATATCATCTTTGACCTCAAGAAAGCCCTTTTCAACAAGATCTTTTCGCGCGCGTTCGAAAGCTTTTCGCTTTGCTTCTTGTGTGTCCGCTGGCGATCTTCGGTAAAAAATCTCCCGCCATCCCTCCAGAGGCACAGACTTTTCAAGTATCACATCGCCTAATTTGGTTATATTGCCATTCACACGCACTGCCTCATGAAAAGTCTTGAGTTTGTTTGCAATTGAAACAGTTATTTTGGATCTGATTTGCGCCTCATCGTTCCTGATAAGCACCGCACTGGAGATTTGTTTTCCATCTTTTGCAACGCCTATTTCAACAGACTTCAAGCTCATGGCGAGATTTTCTGGCGCTTCAGCGTCTTTCATTTTTGAGCAACTTATTACAACAGTGCTTCTGTCTTTTTCACAGCTAAACTCGGAGTCCAATGCTCCCCGCAGCGCACTGGCTCCACGTGCTCTCTGGCTCTCTCCATGACCTGAGTGGTGGACAATAAGTGTGGCACAGTCAAATTTGACATTGAACTGATCAATGACAGAGATGAACTTGCCCATTTCCGAGTTTGAGTTTTCGTCGCCGCTGTGATTTCGGGCAAGTGTGTCGATTATAAGCAGGATGGGAGAAAGCCCTTCCGCTTTTGCTTTTAACAGCTCATTTTCCAGCTCTTGGGCTGCTTCCCTGTCGCTATAATCAACTGCTGAGCGGGAAATCATAACTCTAATTTCTTCAGGGCTAACATCGTGATATTTGGACCAAGCATTAAAGCGGCGCTTGAGGCCGCGATAGCCCTCGCCAGCGATGTAAACAACATCACCCTTTTGTGTCTTCAACCCCTGAAAAGCTCTGCCAGTAGCGATAGACGCTGCCAAGTCAACGGCAAGGAATGACTTACCGGAAGCTGGCTTTCCAAAGATCATCGTCAGACTTCCACGCTCTATCATCCCATCAACGAGAAATTCGGGCTCAGTATCGGGGATTTGATGCAACCATCGCAGCAATGGCTGGGCGTCTCTAGATGACTTAATAGTCAGAATATCAGGCGTAGTAGGCTTCTTTGGTTTACTGAATCCTTTGGCCTTGGCGCCCTCATAGGCTTTGGTTATCTCGGCAATAGTTTGCTGTTCGGTATAGCCTGCAAGGGTAACACCATTCATCTTTGCAATAGTTTCTTCTAGGCTAAACCCCTCTCTTACAAAGGACGCAACTAACCGCACCATATTATTGTGCCATTCATTACCTGCCTTCATGCTCATCAGAGCCTTGTCACGGTCGAGAGGCGCTTGCATGCCTCCTGCAGGTGCGTTGGCTAACATCTCGCTGAAGAGGCTTTGAGGGTCGTTTTGAACGCCATAACTCTTCAACATCTCGTCGAAGCTAACCATACATGCCTCCATATTCATAAAAGGCGCTCAGCTCGGTTTGGTATCCACGGGCGCGCTTGGCTTTCGAGGGATAACTAACGGTTCCCCCAAGGCGCATGATACGAGATGGATTGCAGATTTGGGGATCACAGCCATGCCGCTTGGCAATGTTTTGCATGAGCTCTTTCCACTGTTCAAAATCAGTTGGCTGGACGGGCTCTTCCAATTGCCAATAAAAGTGGCCCCGCTCAAAAGGCACAGTGCCAGTGCAGATATAAACGTCAGGCCTATGGATGAAGTCGCTTTTGACTTTACTGACAACACCCCGCTCATCAGCATCCGCAAACAAAAAAGGTATCTGGATTACGTCCCCATCTTTTACATTTGGCCCCGACGGCACTGCAGGATTGACCGTGACATAGACATTAAAGCCCAGCCGGTTAGTCTGCTCAACAAAATGAAGAGCCATCTCTAGCCCATCGTCATTCGCTGGGTTAATGAGCTGGCTACGTGGTGGAGCGCCCTCTCTTATAGCCCTGATTTCGAGTTTATATTCGGGGTCTAGATCGGCATTGGGTTTTGCCAGAAACTCAAGGTGCATCAGGACATGGTCCATCTTTGGACCGTCTTTTAAAATCATATCTTCATTCGATGTGAGCATGTTGCACTCCTATCTGTCATCGTTAGGAAAACACTCATACAAAATGAAAAAAGATACACAGGCTCAAAACACTTACCGTACAATTTAATCATCTTTACAGATGCTTGTTAATTTCTCGTTTTGTTTGAAAATGACGTTTCAATAACCTAAATGATGGGTTTTCACCCCTGATTCCCGCAAGTTTCATCACATCATTCATAAAAGTTTGTGCCTGCGTTGGTTCGTAACCGTCATATGCTCCAACGCTAAATTGGTTTGTTGGCCTTTTGCCGGCGTATTTTTGATAAATCACCGCAAGGCAAGCAGTAAGATATGCTTCCGGGGCATTTCGTGGTCTGCCAGCGGGCCGGCTAAATCGTCTGGTCTGAACGCGCCTGACCCTCACCCGCGCCCTATCCAGATGGTGGCTCAGCCAAACTGATTTTAAAAGACGCGAAATGATTTCATCGGATAGACGCGCAGATGACATCTTCGAAAGAGGCGGCAGTGGAGTTGGGTAGTTTAAAAGTGATCGTGCAAGCGGTGAGAGATTATCTATTGCGCTTGCAACCTTTTTCTTTCCATCTTGCGCTAGCTTTAAAAGCTTAGCCAGCTCATCGGGCACCCCTGAGCAACCCGTAAGGCCAGCATAGGTCTCAAGCACTCCTGATATCTCTTCAACAAGCTGCTCTATGTTTGCTTCTGTTGTAAATTCCCACTTAACTGCAAAACTATGAAGATCTTCGCTCATCCCCCGCCCATCATCGTTCTCCCAAAAAACAATCGTGAAAAAAAACTCAACGGAGATAAAGCTTAAAGTAGCAGTTATTGGGAATGGACCAGTTTAGCGCCCCTGTGAGACATTACGTAGGCCTGAACCCTCTATGATTTAACTATATCCTGAAAATAACGCGTTTCGGCCATTTTTGCGCATTTTGGGCACAAACAGAGACAAAGATTTTTTTCAATCTTTTGATCCACCCATTTAAAGGCTTAAAGATCTTATCACTTGACGGCTTAATCTTTCGGGCATGACTATGAATTCATGTTGGAGTCTGATTCTGCGCGTGACGAGGCCTTTTTATGAAAACAGCTATTATCAATATTGGACAGATTGTATCGGGAGATATCCAAGCTACCCTCACTTCAGGTGATGCCATTCTTATGGAAGGCGAAAACCTCACAAAAGTAGGGCAAATTTCAGAAAAAGATATTGAAGATAGCGACGTCGTCATTGATGCTGGCGGCGCAGTTGCAATACCGGGCCTGATTGACTCACACGTACACATAACATTTGGAGACTTCACTCCTCGGCAAAACACTGTTGGCTATCTTCAAAGCTATCTCCATGGAGGTGTTACCACGAGTATCTCAGCATCAGAGGTACATGTTCCCGGGCGACCAAAGGATCCAGAGGGCGTAAAAGCGCTGGCTGTAGCAGCCAAAAAATGTTTTGAGAGCTATAGGCCCGGTGGCATGCGCGTACATGCAGGCTCGCTAATATTAGAGCCGGGCATGACGATCGCAGATTACCAAGATGTTCTTTCAAAAGGTGTTTGGTTGGCCAAAGCTGGCTTTGGAGCCGTTACATCGGCTTCTGACTATATCCCTATGGTGTCTGAAGCAAGAAAGGCCGGACTTTTTACCACTCTTCATACTGGCGGCGCCTCTATACCGGGGTCTTTTCCGATAACTGGAGAAGATCTTATTGATATTAACCCGCATGTCTCATTTCATATCAACGGCGGCCCTGTCTCAATGGAGGACAAATATTTTGAAATTGTTGCCAGAGATACAGAAATAGCTATGCAGGTCTGCACTGCCGGTAATCTAAGAACAACCATACTTTGCGCAGAAATGGCCAGAAAACATGATGCATTTCAGCGTTTCCTGATTGCAACAGATACACCAACAGGAAGCGGTATTATGCCGCTGGGCTTGATTTACACAATAAGCCAGATTGCATCTCTTGCGGATTTTGATGTGCCTGCTTTAATCGCTGCAGCAACCGGCAATGTTGCAAAATGCTATGGCCTTAATAGTGGCTTTTTAAAAGCTGGCTGTGATGCAGATGTTGTATTGATTGATGCTCCACTTGGTGGAACACAAAATGACGCCTTGGCAGCGCTTAAAAATGGTGACCCTTGTGCGATAGGCGCCGTAATAACTGCAGGTGTGCCAAGGTTTGTAGGCAGGAGTAACAATACACCGCCAACAATCCGCGAGATAAAAGTCACGAAATCCAATATCATGAATATGTTTCAAGGGTAGTTGTAACGATGGATACCAAGGTTGATGGCTATCAAATTCGCAAATGGATTGAGTTTTTTGAAGAGGCCAATTCTAACGAGACAGGTATAGATGCTGACGGTTTGCCAATTGCCAAATTTGGCGTTGGCGCCATCATCAAAAACCCTTATGCCGGCAAATTCTCACAAGAGCTATCACTCCTAACTGAACCTTCAAAGGGGCTTGGTGAAGCTTTTGGTGAGCGTTTGCTAAGAGCAGCCAATGGCTATGCAGTCGTCAGCTACGGCAAATCATGCATTGTTGGCGTAAATGGTGAATATGAGCATGGCAATGCATGCTTAACGACAGCATTTGCAGACCCTGTCAGAAAAGCTATCGGCGGCGGGCAGTCATGGATACCATCAACAGGCAAGATTGGTGGGCCGGGAACAGCGATTGACATACCATTGGCGCATAAAGATGCCCTCTATGTTCGCTCTCATTATGACACAGTGACCGTATCAGCCCATGATGCGCCTAGAGCCGACGAAATCTTAGTGCTTTTTGCAGGAGCGTCTCGTGGCCGACTTCATGCAAGGCTTGGCGGCCTTGATGAGGCTGATGTGACTGGCAAGGATGGTTTGCGATAGCAATTTTTAAACAACCCCGCCTGCTAGTTTTTTCCGCAAATGCATTTGATTTGCATGGCTATAGCGCTGCAGCATAGATAACTCTCTATGACCAGATATTGATTGAATTTCAGGCAAAGTCAGACCCATTTCATGGAAACGTGAAATGCTTTCGTGCCTTAGATCATGGAAGCGAAGATATGGAAGGTCAGCAAGCAGCCTTATCTTTTCAAAACAGCTCCTCAATGCATAAACACTAATTGGGAAAACGCGCTCATTTGGCGGTGCGATGAGCCGCAAATTTTCGAGGATCAAGGCTATATCACTGTTAAAAGGTATATATCGACCGTAACCTGATTTCGTATTTTTTGCTTTAACTTCAATAAACATATCATTGATATTTATATCTTTCCAGTGAAGAGACAGCATCTCCCCTCGCCTCATTCCTGTTGCGAGAGCCAATTTGATCAATGGCAGGATATAAATATTCTGACTGCTGATCTTTTGAGCTGCCTCAAGAAGCCGGCTTTCATCTGATGGCAGCAATCTCTCAATTTCACGGTGAAATATTTTTGGCAAAATTAAGCTTTTAAAAAGCTTTACTGGCACATCAAAACCAAGTGCCTCGGCTGCATTTGCTGCAGCTTTTACGATTGCCCATTCACGCTTAAAGGTTGATGATTTAACAGATATCAGGCGCTGATCTCTAAAACCAGATAGCAGTTCTAAGTTTAGATTAGAAACCGGTATATCGACCCAAGCTTCTCGCAAAAGGCGATTTATAATAATCGCCTCATTTTCTGCGCCGCGCTTTGTTGGCGTTATAATGGCCTTATATTTCTTGAGGACGTCTGCAAAGCATGCATTGCTCGTCTCTGACGCATGCGAATCGCCTCTGATCATGGCTAATTCTTGCTGAGCTGCCCATATTTGCGCTTCTTGTTTGATGTTGAAGGTAGCAGATTTAAATTTTCCGGCGATTTTAACCTGAGCTACCCAACGTTGATTCCTCTGTTTAAAACTTGCCAAAACACCCTCCCTTTATGACAAATCGTATGACTTTTGACATAAAGCAGTTGTTTTTTGGTTAAGCTAAATCAGCTTAAATAACTGTTATTTATAAGGAAAAATGGTCGGAGCGGCGGGATTCGAACCCACGACCCCTACACCCCCAGTATAGTGCGCTACCAGGCTGCGCTACGCTCCGGCCAAGGCTGGTTATAGCCGCGCCTACATATCTAGGCAATCAGCTTTTCACCAAAATAATATAAGCTTATGCGTTAAGCTGTTGTTTGAGGGTCATGAGGCGAGTTTTTACGTCGTCAAGCATCGCAATCGCGTCTTGCAGGGTTGGCGGCGCCGCACCTTCAGTGCTGGCAACGCTGACACTGGCAACGCTGACAGGAATGCTGGCTGATGCTTTGCTGCGCACCAGCTTTTGCGCGCCCTTGATGGTGAATCCGTCAACATAGAGAAGCTGCCTTATACGGCGCAAGACAGCGATATCATCGGGGCGGTAATAGCGCCGGCCGCCGCTCCGTTTTAACGGGCGAAGGCTGCTGAATTTACTCTCCCAAAACCGCAAAACATGCTGTGGCACATCAAGCAACGCAGAAACTTCTGAAATTGTTTTGAAAGCGTCGTTGGCTTTATCGTTCATTTCGCGCCGTCTACACGGTCCTTAAGGATATGCGAAGGGCGGAACGACAGCACGCGTCGCGGTGTGATAACCGCTTCGATCCCAGTTTTGGGATTACGGCCAACACGCTCGCTCTTAGATTGAACTGAAAATGTGCCGAATGAAGACAGTTTAACTTCTTCGCCAGCCTCTAAACAGGAACATATTTCCTCGAGTACCGCCTCGACCAGATCGGACGATTCGTTACGTGAAAGGCCTATGTTGCGATAGACTGATTCGGTTAAATCTGCGCGTGTAAGTGTTCCCATGGTCAAAACGCTAACCATTTTTTTGCGAATGGTCAATTCAGAAAACCCGCGGACACTATGCTTTACACCGATAAATAGGAAAAAAAATGGGTTTTAGGATCAAAAAACCATGGTATCTCGCGCAATCCTTGGGTCAGCGACCTAAGGGCGGCCAAATTTTACCAATGCAGCACCCCAAACAAGGCCGCCACCAATCGCTTCCATCGCGACCACATCACCGTTCTTGATTCGTCCATCGCCAACCGCCGTAGCCAGCGCAAGTGGAATTGATGCGGCGGATGTGTTGGCGTGCTGTTCAACTGTCCGCACGACGCGATCCGAAGGCAGGCCCATTTTTTTCTGCATCGCATCAATGATCCGGATATTCGCCTGATGCGGCACCAGCCAGTCAATCTCATGCGCCTCCATATTGGCGGCGCCTAGCGCCTCGTCCATTACCGATGCCAATTTTTCAACAGCATGACGGAAAACTTCTTTGCCCTCCATCCGCACATGACCAACCGCGGCATTCACGGACGGCCCGCCATCAACATACAGAATATCGCGGTAGGCACCGTCGGAATGCAGAACCGACGAGCGGATGCCCCAATCATCGGCATTATCGGCCAGTTCAAGCACAACCGCCCCCGCACCATCACCGAACAAAACGCAAGTTGTCCGGTCTTTCCAATCTAGCAATTTTGAAAAGCTTTCCGCCCCAACGACAAGCGCGCGTCGGCCGCGCCCCGATTGCAGCATCGCATCGGCAATATCAAGCGCATAAACGAATCCGGCGCAAACCGCCTGAACATCAAACGCGATTGCCCCCTTTGCCCCGATCATATTCTGTAATTTAGTCGCCGTTGACGGAAACGTATTATCGGGCGTTGTTGTGGCCACGATAATCAGATCAATATCAGCGCCCGTCAGGCCAGCATTTGCCAACGCTTTTGATGCGGCATTATTGGCAAGATCGGCCGTGGTTTCACCATCAGCAACAAGATGGCGCTGGGCAATACCGGTGCGACGCCGTATCCAAGCATCATCCGTGTCGACAAAGCTTGAGAGCGCCTCATTCGTCACTACATTTGCCGGCAGATAGGATCCGACAGCGGTCATCAAAACCCTTTGACTACTCATTGACAATCTTTCTTTGTTCACGAATTGACCCCGCCTTTTCGATGGCAGCGCTTACATCAGGAATAAACCCATGATCAACAAGGTTGGCCGCAACATCAATAGCGTTCGAAAAGCCTAGCGCGTCGGTACCGCCGTGTGATTTCACCGCAATCCCGTTCAAACCAAGGAAGACCGCCCCATTATAGCGTCGCGGATCCATCTTTGCGCGGAAAATCTTGAGCGCACTGCGTGCAAATAGATACCCGATCCGTGAAAAGACCGACGCCCGAAAGCTCCGACGCAGCATTAGCGCGAACAGGCCCGCAACGCCCTCAGCGGTTTTCAGCGCGATATTCCCGGAAAATCCATCGGTGACAACAATGTCAACCGTCCCTTTTACCAAGTCAGAGCCTTCGACAAAGCCGTGGTAATTGACCGCCAGATCAGGGTTGGATAGTTCTTGTGCTGCGAGGCGCAAATATTCATGGCCCTTCTGTTCTTCTTCGCCGACATTCAACAACCCCACTGTTGGGTTGTCCTTGCCCATCAACGACAGATAGAACGCCTGCCCCATCAGCGCGAACTGAACAAGATTTTCCTCGTCACATTCAAGGTTTGCACCAAGGTCAAGCATGCACATCGGGCTGTGTTCGGTCGGAAAAAAGCCAGCAATAGCCGGGCGGGTAATGCCGGGCATTGTACGAAGCTGTAATTTTGCCATCGCCATCAGCGCACCGGTATTTCCAGCCGACACCACAGCATCAGCACGCTTTGCCGCAACCTCGGCAATCGCCAGCCACATCGAGCTATCACGCCCACGGCGCACCGCTTGCGATGCTGTATCAACGGATGAGACAGCATGTTCGGTATGCAGAACCTCAGCGTTCTTAACATGCTTTGATTTTGCCAGCATCGGACGGATCACCGTCTCGTCACCGACAAACAATATCTCAATATGCGGCGATTTTGCCTTGGCAATATCAGCCCCATGAATCACTGACGCCGGCGCGTTATCCCCGCCCATTGCATCAAGCGCAATCTTAATTACTCCAGACAGGGTAAGTCCTCCCAACCTGCTCTAACATTATTTGGGGGGCTGGCGTTTTAACGCGGCAAGCCCAGCAAATGGATGATCGGGCAATTCCTCGCCACTGGTGAACATGTCCGGCGCTTCGGGCGCACGCGGCCATGAGGTTACGGCAACCGCAAGCGATTGCGCCAACATTTCGCCAATTCTGATTGCACCATTTTCAAGAGGCTCTGCCTCATCTAAATGGACCTCAACTTCGTCAGGTTTGCCGGCGATGCGAACATAACGTTCTTCGACCAGAAAATCTACAGTCTCGCGCAGCGGGACACCGGTTGCACCGCAGGCCTGCACAACATCACCCTTCAGCGTGCCAGAAACATCCCAGCAATCACGTGCCGCCTTGCGAACACGCAGTTCGGCCGACAATGATGTGACCTCGATGAAATCAAACCGCGCAGCCAAAGACTGGCATTCCTCGGCACTGGCAACAAATTTGTAAAAATTACCCGTATCCGGCCGGATACGCTCAACATCGATTTCGGAGTCTAATGTTATCAGAGGCATAATATAACCATCACGAAACTTGGTTGTAGGCGGCAAAATCAGGTCTAATCCGAACGGGCTAAAGTCTATTGAACGTCACAACATACTCGAAAAAACGACAGCGCGCAGATTGTTTCATCAGATCTATTCAATCAGATCTATTTGATATCCAGCCGTCCTGAAAGAATTTCCTTTGGGGGGAGATTATCTATTTTCTGAACCAGCGCAAACAGATAATCGACCAGGCCATTTGCCAACGGATCAGCCGCTTCCTGACCGCGAAACAGGTTACGTTTCAATGCTGATGCAAGGTCATTTTTATCATTATTATCAATTGCGTGAACATAGGACTCAAGGCGCCCCATAAAGGCCTCGGCCATCACTCGAACGCGTTTAGAAACACCGATATCGCCGGCGCCCATTTCACGAAGTGACAAATCCATGTCGGCAAACATCGAATCAAACAATTGCTGGCTTAACGCTTTGCCCTCATCATCGAGCGATTTGAGCCGGCGCATCACCAAAATCACCACCAGACTCAGCGCGTCAAAACGGCCATCGACATCATCGGAAACGCCATATTGATCGAAAAACACAGGGTTACGCGCCAAACGCACGGCCTCAGCATACAGCGTTTCCGCATCACCAGCCTGACGCCGCTGCCCCCAACCAAGTAAATTACCCAGCCATGCTTGTGCTTTTCCGCTCATTGTTGCAACATCCCGCATTGTTGACCAAACTCGTTGACGCGACCAAAATGGCCGCGTGGCCCTTTCTATATCGCAGGAACCCAGTAATGACCAGTGTCTCATTAACCACGAACGTTATCATAAGCCGATTAAGGCACAGCTTTTGCGTGATTAGCATCAGCCTTCTTTCAATCGGGCTTTTGGCGGGATGCGGCGAGCGGATCAGCGAACATGGCCAGTTCATTAATCAATCCGAGATGGATGTGATTAAAATTGGCCAGACCAATCGTAGCGATATCGTTGCTTTGCTGGGACGGCCAAGCTTTGAGGCAGCATTTGACAGCCGAAAAATCTACTATTCAAGCCAGATCATGGAACAACCCGTAGCCGGCATCAACGCAACCAAATCCCGCATGATTTACGTCTTTACTTTTGACTCAAGCAATACGCTTCAAGAAATTGATTTAATTGATGAAAAAACTGGATTTAACGTTGCTCATATTGATGAAAAAACACCAACACCCGGCGATACATTTGGGGTTGTTGAACAGATTTTTTCTAATTTAAAGCGCCGTCAGGCAACTGAATAGTCTCGCGACCCGCAGTGACTGTATGACCCGCAGTGACTATGTGACCCGAAGTGACTGTATGATCTAAAAGCTGGTTTATTTACCCATTTCGGCAACACGTGCGCTGTGGGCAAGCCGGTCAAGAACTGCATTTACAAATCCAACATCACAGCCACATGCATCACTCAGCGCGGCATATTCACTCACCGCCGCGCGTGCCGGAATGTGCGGCATCGCCCGCAATTCATAGGCACCACATCGCAATACCGACAATTCAATACGTGCCAACCGGTCGAGCGACCAGCCATCAGCGAGCTGCGCCGCGATCGCCGCATCGATATCATTGGCGTCACGCTCAGCCCCGGCATAAAGAGCATTTAAATGCCCTTCATCCAGATCCTTCACCTTAAAGGATTTGGCGGCATCACCAGCGTAATGCGCCAGAAATTGCGGGGCAAAATTGATTGCAGACTGGCCGGTAATCAATGATTGATAGATAATCTGCACCGCCGCCAGACGCGCCGCTGATCTGCGGCGAACCGGAACCGCTTTTAATGTCTGTTTTTCATCACTCATCAGATCAACCACAAAAATCTTGTTTTAGCGCGGCCATTGCCATCGCGGCACGCGCCGCATCACCGCCCTTATCCTTGCGCGCCGCATCCGCACGCGCCCAAGCCTGATCCTCATTTTCAACCGTCAGGATGCCATTACCGATGGCCAAGCCATCAGCAAGCGACAAATCCATCAACCCACGCGCCGACTCATTGCAAACCGTGTCATAATGACTGGTCTCACCGCGGATAACACAGCCAAGCGCAACATAGCCATCAAAATGCCGGTTACCGATAGATGCCATCGCGATGGCCGCCGGTATTTCCAGTGCTCCGGGTACCGCAACACGCTCATAGCTGGCGCCAGCGGCCTCTAGGGCGGCGATTGCCCCTGCTGCCTGCGCATCGGCGATCTCGCCATAGAACCGCGCCTCAACGATCAAAAAATGCCCGGCCATTATGCTTGCTCCTGATGAATACGCTGCCAATCCGTAATTTCAAGGTCATACCCCTCAAGACTGACCACGTTTGGACGAGTGTCCGATAATAGGATCATCTTGCGAATACCAAGATCGGTGAGGATTTGCGCACCAACACCATAGTCCCGCAATTCACGATTATTGCTGGCCTCATTTGACAGATTTAGTTTCTGCGAAACCATCGACGACAGGCTTGCCGCGATTGATTCGCGCAGAACCACCACAACGCCGCGTCCCGCCTCGGCAATTGCTGCCATTGCAGATGCCAGTTCATCGCCTGCCCGCTTTTCCGAGACCGCCCCAAGAAGGTCGGCCATCAGGTCAAGCGCGTGCATGCGCACCATTACCGGCTCACCCGCACTGATATCACCTTTAACCAGCGCAATATGCTCAATGTTGGAGACTGTATTTGCATAGATAATCATCCGCCAGTCACCGCCAATGCGGGTTGTTATCGCGCTTTCGACGGTGCGCTGCACAAGCGACTCGTTGCGCCGACGCCACGCAATCAAATCGGCAATAGAGGCAATTTTCAATCCATGCTCTTTGGCAAATCCTATCAAATCGGGAAGACGCGCCATCTCGCCATCGTCTTTCATAATCTCACAGATGACGCCAGATGGATTTTCCGAACCGCAGGCCCGCGCGATATCAACCACCGCCTCGGTATGGCCTGCACGGACCAATGTGCCACCGTCACGCGCGATTAGCGGGAAAATATGGCCCGGTGTGGTGATATCACGCTCACCGCAATTAGGATCAATCGCTGTTTTGATGGTAAGCGCACGATCCGCCGCCGAAATGCCGGTTGTCACCCCTTCGCGCGCCTCGATTGAGATGGTAAATGCAGTTTCATGGCGCGATTCATTGCGCCGTTCCATCATCGTCAAGCCCAGCTGTTCAGTACGCAAGCGCGTTAAGGCAAGACAAATCAGCCCGCGACCATATTTCGCCATGAAATTGATCGCATCAGCTTCGGCATATTCGCCGATAACACATAAATCGCCTTCATTTTCACGATCTTCATCATCAACAAGGATGAACAGCTTGCCGGCTTTTGCATCGGCGATCACCTCTTCAATTGTCGACAAACCATTGCGGCTTGGTGGCGTCATCGTTCTAATCCTTGTTAACTTCTATGGGCTCAAACCCTGTAAGACGGGCAACATAGCGCGCCAACATATCAATTTCCATATTCATCTTTTGCCCAACTGCAACACTGCCCCACGTGGTAACATCCCAGCTATGCTGAATAATATTCACGCTAAAGCTGGTGCCCTTTACCGCATTTACCGTTAACGACACGCCATCCAGCGCAACCGAGCCTTTCGCCGCAACAAAGCGCGCAAGAGATTGCGGCGCATCCAGCCAGATTACATGGCTGTCACCATGCGGCGTCATTGACGTAATAACAGCCAAACCGTCAACATGACCCGAAACAATGTGACCACCCAATTCATCGCCAACACAAAGCGCCCGTTCCAAATTAATTCTGTCACCGACCTGCCAGTCACCAAGCGTCGTCACAGCCATAGTTTCGGCCGATGCGGCGACTTCAAACCAGGCATCCTGACGGTCGATAACGGTTAGGCAAATCCCCGAACAAGCAATCGACGCACCAATATCAATGGCCGCACAATCCCACGCAGCACCGATCCGCAAAACGCGGTCTCCCTTGTCGGCAATCGCCTCAATGCGGCCAATCGCTGTAATGATACCAGTAAACATGACTTAAGCCTGTGCCTTGCCTCGATCGGCGGGTTGTTTTTGTAAAATGATCAGCCGGTCGCCACCGATCATCTGATGATGCGACTGGATATACTTGTTTTCGACAGAGATTGCCACCGTGTTGATCGCCGCTGTATCGGTCGTTGTGCGGTGAAGGGCGGGTGAGCAATGTGACAAGGTACCAGCAGGCGGCGTTAATCCGCCAATCGCGGGCAAGGCGTCCGCGCCTAAAATATCGTCTGATTGCGTCCAGTAAATTTGATCGACTGCATCTGCTGATAAAAAACTGGTCACAAGACCGGTGCCAGCCTCAACAAACGCGTTGTTAACCCCTGTCTCGCCCAGATAGCGCAAGGCCGCCTCGACATCGGGCTTGCCATTTGCATCATTTGGCAACACCACAATCACACAACCGGCAGCGCCAAGCTCCTCACGGCGATGGGCCGGCGCGCCCTCACCGCAAAACAGCGTCAACGGATGCTGACTTTGCAACAATGCCGCATCAGACGGTATTCGCAAAAGCCGATCAAAGACAAAGACTGGCGGACTCAAATCCTCTAGCCCCGCATTGCGGCAATTCATCTGCGGGTTATCGGCAAGAACCGTCCCAATGCCGGTAATGATTGCATCGGCCTGACTGCGCAAAAGATGCACATAACGGCGCATTCTTGGCCCCGTTAACCATCGTTTTTCACCATCAGCAAGCGCAATTTTGCCATCAATAGATGCTGCTATCTTTAGTGAACATAGAGGTTTATTATATTGAATTCTATTGATAAAGCCACGCATGACATCATGCGCTTCTTTTGCCTTAACCCCTAAACAGACCTCAATCCCAGCTGCCGCGATCCGTTGCATCCCAGCGCCGTTAACCCGTGTGTCAGGATCCTTTATGGCCACCACCAGACGCGCAATGCCAGTCGCAATCAAAGCGTCAGCACAAGGCGGGGTTTTACCATGATGCGCACAAGGTTCCAGCGTAACATAAGCAGTTCCGCCCCGAATGGCCGAACGGCCCATATCATCAAGAGTGGCAAGCACCGCGGCCTCGGCGTGCGGTACGCCGGCAACACCAGTATGGCCGCTTGCCAGTAGATGACCACCTGCCGTCACCAGAACACAGCCAACCGGCGGGTTAACCCCGCTATTGCCAACAGCGCGCCGCGACTCTGCAATCGCGGCACCCATCCACCTTGCATCATTCGGGAAAACCGGATTTGCCATAAAATCCTGCGTCTTGACCGCTTTACTCACCAAGCTCTTTTTCGACAAAGGCTTCAAAATCCTTAGCCTCTCGGAAATTGCGATATACCGACGCATAACGGACATAAGCGACCTGATCTAGCTTATGCAGCGCGGCCATCACCAGCTCGCCAACCCGCGCACTTGGCACATCACCATCCGCATGACTTTCAAGTTGGCGCACGATCTCGTTAATTGCCATGGCAATCTGTTCGGCATCAACATCGCGTTTGCGAAGGGCAATATCAAATGACCGTTCCAGCTTTTCACGGTCAAATAATGACTTGCGACCATCGCGTTTGACGAGGGTAATTTCACGGATCTGCACACGCTCAAACGTGGTAAATCGCGCATCGCAATTACCGCACAACCGGCGGCGCCTAATCGCTGCGCCATCTTCGGCCGGACGCGAATCCTTTACTTGCGTATCTTCATTCCCGCAAAACGGACAAATCATCGTATCACGCTAACCCAATCTGAAACCGGCTGGCTGGCCCTGACAAGCCAGCCCCGCCTTTTACGACCTATATCTTGTACCCGCCGCGAGTGTACACACTATTGATAGATTGGGAAAGCCCGACATAATTTGCGGACTTCTTCACGGACCCGCGCCTCGACCGCCTTATTATCCTCAGGATTCTGCGCAAGGCCATCAAGAACATCGCCGATCAAATGACCGATTTTGACAAATTCTTCATGACCAAAGCCCCGGGTTGTTCCAGCCGGCGTTCCCAAACGGACACCTGACGTGACTGTTGGCGGCTGCGGATCAAACGGAATGCCATTTTTGTTACAGGTGATGCCAGCCTCTTCAAGCGACAGTTCGGTAACATTACCGGTCAGCCCTTTTGGCCGCAAATCAACCAGCACGACATGGGTGTCAGTACCGCCCGAAACGATCGCAACACCACGTGAAATCAGGGTTTCTGCCAAAATTCTGGCGTTACTAACCACCATGTTTGTGTAGGCCTTGAATTCGGGGCGAAGCGCCTCGCCAAAGGCCACGGCTTTGCCCGCGATCGCATGCATTAATGGCCCACCCTGTAACCCAGGGAAAACAGCCGAATTAAACTTTTTCGCAAGCGCCTCATCGTTGGTCAGGATTAAGCCGCCACGCGAGGCACGCAAGGTCTTGTGCGTGGTGGATGTAACCACATGGGCGTGCTCAATCGGGCTTGGGTGCGCACCGGCAGCAACCAGACCTGAAATATGCGCCATATCCACCATGAAATAGGCCCCAACCGAATCTGCAATCTTGCGGAAAGCAGCAAAATCAAGCGTCCGCGGATAGGCCGATCCACCGGCCAGCAGCAGCTTGGGCTTATGTTCCAGTGCTAACCTCTGCAATTCGTCAAAATCAACCTGCGCCGTGGCTTCATCGACGCCGTACTGAACCGCATTAAACCATTTGCCCGATAGGTTTGGCGCCGCCCCATGGGTGAGGTGACCGCCAGCGGCAAGCGACATACCAAGGATGGTGTCGCCCGGCTTTAGCAGGCTGAGGAAAACCGCCTGATTGGCCTGTGCGCCCGAATGTGGCTGCACATTGACAAAGTTACAATTAAACAGTTTTTTGGCGCGCTCGATTGCCAATGTCTCGATGACGTCAACATGCTCGCAGCCCCCGTAATAACGACGCCCCGAATATCCTTCGGCATATTTATTTGTCAGGATTGATCCCTGCGCTTCCATGACTGCAGTGCTGACGATATTTTCCGAGGCGATCATCTCGATCTGGTCTTGCTGGCGCACCAGCTCATTCTTAATCGCGGCAGCAACTTCGGGGTCGCTCTGTGCCAATGGATTACTGAAAAACCCGTCAATCTTCATACCCGCTTTCGCGTTACCGAACTCATCCATCTTTTATCTCCTCACCTAATATGCCGCACCAAATAAGAAACGCGCGACGCAAGCACTCTTCATCCTGTTAAAAATATTACCAAACCGGACACAACCGTGATTGGCTTATACCACTCAAGCGAGACCAATATTGATCGCGGTCAATTTATCCACCCGGCGCTGATGCCGGCCACCTTCAAATTCTGTCGCAAGAAACATATCCACACATGTAAGTGCTGTTGCTGGCTCAATCAACCGTTCACCCAATGCAAGAACATTAGCGTCATTATGCTGGCGGCAAAGGCTGGCCGCCTCGGCGCTCGTTACGAGTGCCGCACGCACCCATGAAAACCGATTCACCGCAATCGAAATACCGATACCGCTGCCACAAATAGCAATGCCCCGTGCGTCCGCGTTATCTTTTAGCGCCATTGCCAGCTTGGCACCAAAATCAGGATAATCAACGGCGTCACCATCTGCCGGACCAAGGTCTATAACATCATGGCCGGTAGCCTGCAAATGCGCGCGAATCGTCGCCCGCAGCACACAGCCCGCATGATCGGACGCTAGATATATCGTATTTGGATGCATTATCCTGTTGTTCCTCGTGCCAAAAGGCCAGACAGCGGTCAGAATGTTACGGCTATACCCGTCTGATACCATGATTTTTTGACAGAATACAAAGATAAAGGCACAAAATGCACGCCTTCGGACAATCCTGAGCTTCAGTTATTGAATTTTTAACGAACACCAGACGATTGTGACAATTTTTTGACTATTTTTTCGTTTTTTTGTGACTTTACTGTCGACAAAGCCAGCGATCTTTCCTAACGTTTTGGGCAACAGGTTGCGAAAACCGGGTTTAGGGAGAGCAAACGTCGGCGAAAAGATCGACGCTTGAAAAAGGCAAGGCGGAAGCCTTGCTTTTCTTTTGAGCGATATTTGCCCTTATTCTCTTAGCCGGTGTTATCCGATACCGCCCTCAGCAAACCATCCCAGCGCCATTCTGGCCTTACCGACTGGCCAATCGCACGCCAACGCTGTTTGTTTGCAAAAAAGGGGGGAGATGAAGTTATCTTTATAGCTGGTCTAGCGAGATCAGTTTCGAGTCAATAATCCAATAGACAATGCCGAACAAGATCGCGGCAATCCCTGTGGCAATCATCGCCTTTCGCCGCAACATCGGCTTTTCGGGTGCCGAGGTGGCATGGCCAACCTCGACCTGATCCGGTGTTTTCACACCAAATGGCAATGTCATAAAGAATACCCACCACCACAACAGGATAAACACTACAATTCCGGAAACAAGATCCATCTAATTCGCCCCGCCTGCGGCAATCTGTTCGAGTTCAATAAGCGTTCCGTTAAAGTCCTTGGGGTGCAAAAACAGAACTGGATTACCGTGGGCTCCGGTTTTCACCGTTCCATCACCAAGCACACGCGCCCCTTTTGCCTCAAGTTGCGCCCGCGCATCATTGATATTGGTGACTTCATAACAGATATGGTGCATCCCGCCATCCGGATTGCGCTTTAAAAAGCCAGCAACCGGCGACATCTCACCGTAAGGCTCCATCAATTCAACCTGACCATTGGCCGAACGCACAAAGACGATGCGAACCCCATGTTCGGGCAATGTCTGTGAGGCGCTGACCTCAGCCCCCAGCATGTCGCGCCAATGCGCGGCCGCCTCATCAAGATTGGGGACAACAATTGCAATATGATTAATTCTGCCGATCATGCGCGTAAATCCTCTTCACCTACACGCATGATATGAACCTGAGCAATCGGCCGCAAGCCAAACATAGAGCGCGCAACCCGGCGAACTGCCTGCGATACGACTTCTTCAACCGAGGCGTCATTTCGCCGCGCCGTTTTACCTAAAACTTCGACCGCATCTTCAACCGCGATTGCAGCGGCGGCCACATAATCACTTGCCGCCTCACCATCACCAAGACCACTTTGGGCGATGCTTGGTACGGTACAAAGCGCGCCAGATTTATTCAGAATTACCGATGCGGTTACAACGCCGTTCCACAGCATCCGGCGACGCGCCCGCATCATATCGGCCTGCAATTCGATGATATTGCCCTTTTCCGCCGTCAACGCACCGGTATGGACATTATCAATGATTGCCGCCGTCTCGCCGTTTAAGCGGATCACCACACCATTATCAGGCAGAATTGTTTGCGGCACCTGACATGAGTCCGCTAGTGCCGCATGGGCCAGCAAATGGCGTGCAGTTCCATGCACGGGAACAGCAATTTTAGGCCGGATCAACCCATACATTTCAATCATTTCATCGCGTGAGGGATGACCTGAAACATGAACCGGCGCATCCTGATCGGTGATCAGATTAATTTTACGGCGGATCAGCATATCCTGCACACGCGCAATCGCATTCTCATTACCCGGGATTTGCCGCGACGAATAAATCACAGTGTCGCCTGCCTCAAGGCTAATTGTTTCATGGTCTGCCGCCGCAATACGCGCCATCGCGGCGCGCGGTTCGCCTTGGGTGCCAGTACAAACAATCACAATTGCATTGCGGGGCAATAAATCAACATCCCCCTCGGGCACCAGATCGGGCAAATCGGCAAGATAACCAACCTCACGCGCTGCCGAAATAGCCCGGTTCAATGCGCGACCCACAATCGCCACTGACCGGCCGTTGGCCTTGGCCGCTTTGCAGATTGAGTCAATCCGCGCAACATTGCTGGCAAAACAGGTAATGGCGACCCGCCCGCTTGCCGCGGCAATTGCGGCGGTTAGCCCGTCTTTGGCGTCACTCTCAGATCCGCTACGTCCCTCCACCATCGCATTTGTTGAATCGCCAACAAGCGCCAAAACCCCCTCATCACCAATGGCGGCAAGTCGCGTTACGTCAGTGTCAGTGCCAAGAACCGGTGTTTTATCGAACTTCCAGTCACCGGTATGAAGGATCGTGCCAGCACCGGTACGAATTGCAAGCGCCGCCGGATCAGGGATCGAATGGTTCAACGCAACCATTTCAATTTCAAAGCCGCCCAGCTTAAAGGGAGCATTCATCCCAATTTCATGCAGCGGGATATCGAAATCACCGCGTGACTCGGCAAGTTTGCGCCGCAACAGCGCAAGGGTAAACGCGCTGCCATAAATCGGACATCCAAGCTGGCTCCACAGATAAGGGATAGCCCCAAGATGGTCTTCATGCCCGTGGGTTAGCACGAGGCCCGCCAGCTTGTCGCGCCGATCAGCAATAAATTTCAGATCAGGCAGAATGACGTCAACGCCGGGGGTGCTCTCATCAGGAAAGGAGATGCCAAGATCAATCATGATCCAGCTATCCTGATAATGGTAGAGATTGACGTTCATCCCAATCTCGCCCGACCCACCAAGAGGCGCAAATAGCAGGTCATCTTTTGAATAATTCATTTATTGTGCCTAACGTTTTCAGTAATCAGTCTTATTTCAATTTGGATTTATTTTGGGCATGAATTTGAACCAGCCCCTTTAATGTCAAATCTGGGTCAACGATAGATATTGCCGGGACATGTTCGGCAAATAATGGCGCCAGACCACCTGTCGCAATGGCAGGCAAATCGGCACCATGGTCGCGCCGCAAACGGGCAATTAACCCCTCAACCATGCTGACATAACCCCAGAAAATACCGGAATGCATCGCACTCACCGTATCCTTGCCAAGGACCGGCATATCCGCTGCCCATGGCTGAACCGCAAGGCGCGGCAGACGTGCAGCTGCCAGAAACAGCGCCTCAACTGACAAATTAACCCCGGGCGCGATAATGCCGCCCTCATAAGCGCCGTTTTTGCCAATCAAATCGAACGTTGTTGCCGTGCCAAAATCGAGAATGATTGCTGGCAAATCATGGAAGTCACGCGCTGCAACCGCATTGACCAACCGGTCAGCCCCTGCCTGATCAGGACGATCAATATGGATATCAATCCCAAGGTCTATGTTCGGATCACCAACAACTTGGGGAACAATGCCGAAACCACGCGCCGCCAGATTGACCAATTTTGGCTGAATTTCTGGCACAACGCTGGCGATAATCATGTCGGTGACATCGCCAACCTCAATTGATTTTAGCGCCATTAATTGGGTCAGCCAGACAAGATATTCATCCGCGCTACGCTTGGGGTCTGTGCTAATCCGCCAGTTAGACCGCTGGATTTCACCATCATAAAGGGCGAATACGATATTGGTATTGCCGCAATCTACTGCCAATAGCATCGGTTAACTGCCTAAAAGTTTCACATCACCTGTAGTGATATGGTGTGTTTGGCCTGAATCATCAAGCAAAAGCATCGTGCCATCCATGCCAAGATCGCGAAAAACCCCTGAAATCGTGGTCTCGCCGCGCATCACGGCAACCGGCTTTTCTAAAAACAAAGCATTTTCTAACCACGCCGTCCGAATAGGGCCAAAGCCAAACCGACAGAAACGCTCATACCATACCGCAAGCCGGTCAATATATGCAGCGGCTAAATCATGCGGACTGGGCAACGCGGCGCGATCAATTGGCCAAATATCAGCCAAAGCAACTGGTGCTATCTTTTGCGCGCCAACCGCCCCCACCGGCGCAATATTGACCCCACTGCCAATAATCAGATTTCGACCATCAACCTCGAGCAGAATACCGGCAATTTTGCCGCCATCTAGCATCACATCATTCGGCCATTTCAATCCAGTTTGCGGCATATCATCGCCAGACAGATGTGTCTCAATCTGTCCGCGCAGCGTTTCCAGAACGGCCAGTGATGCGGCAAATGAAAGGGCAAACCACTGGCTAAGATCAACCGGTGGCCGCAGCAGCACCGATAAATACATTCCGCCCTTTTGGGATGACCAATGACGCCCATGCCGCCCGCGTCCGGCAGTTTGTTCAATGGCGAGAAACGCACTGCCAGCGGGCGCCCCGCTAGCAGCGGCCAGCTTGGCAAGATCAGATGTTGATGTTGCGCTTTGTTCAGTTGTTAGCGACCAGATTAGCGGTTCGATCATACGCGCCTAAAGCTGCGCCATCAGTGAGTCCGCGGCGACACCAGCTGTTTCCAGCAACGGGCTAAGCCCGACAAAGAACAGCAAAATCACCACAATCGAAACACCAAGGACAATTTTATTGGCAACCGGAATTTCAGTATCAAGCGGCTCATCAGTATCTTCAAAATACATGATCTTGATAATGCGCAGATAATAGAACGCGCCAACGACGCTCATCACAACACCGATCACGGCAAGCGGGATCAGGCCAGCATTCACCGCAGCCAAAAACACATACCACTTGCCAAAGAAGCCAGCCAGAGGCGGAATCCCGGCCATTGAGAACATCATGACCATCAGACCAAGTGCCAGCATTGGATGTGTCCGCGACAACCCTTGCAAATCAGCAATGCGGGTTGCCGACTGACCGTCACGGCGCATCAGCAGAATGATTGCAAATGCACCAGCACCCATAAAGATATAGCCAGTCATATAGATCATCACACCAAGCGCACCTTGCTGGGTGCCGGCGGCCAGACCTGCCAGCGCATAGCCCATATGCGCAATTGATGAATAGGCCATCATGCGTTTGATATCGGTTTGCATAATCGCGCCAAGCGCACCAACCAACATTGAGGCAATCGACAGGGCGACCAGCACTTGCGACCATTCGGCCTCGATTGAGCCAAAAGCCCCATAGGTCAGCCGCATCATCAGCGCCATTGCCGCCACTTTTGGGGCGATCGCAAATAATGCTGTTACCGGGCTTGGTGAGCCTTGATAGACATCGGGCGTCCACATATGAAACGGGGCTGCCGAAATCTTGAAGGCAATTCCTGACACCATAAACACCATGCCGACGATAAATACCGCTGGCAGCTGATCGGCTGATACAGCCGCCGCGATGCCGGAAAAGCTGGTCGTGCCAGCAAACCCGTAAACCAGCGACGCGCCATAAAGCAACATGCCCGATGATAATGCCCCAAGCAGAAAATATTTCAATCCAGCCTCGGACGAACGCAGCGAATTGGTTCGCATTGCCGCAACCACATAAAGCGGCAGTGACTGTAACTCGACCGCCATATAAAGCGACATAAGGTCATTCGCCGAAATCATCAGCATCATGCCAACAAGAGCCAGCATCACCAAAAGCGCAAATTCAGGCTTGTTAATATCGTCTTTGGCAAGCGGCGTAATCGACATATAAAGCGCGCCAAATGTGCCAAGCAGAACAAGAATTTTCATGTAATCGGCAAAGCTGTCAGCCCTGAACATCCCGCCAAAAGCGGTTTCGTCACCCGTAGTGCCAGACCATATCAATGCCAACGCAAGCACAATACCGCCAAGCGCAATCCGCGTTACGCGCCGCGCATTGCTAGCGCCCTCGCCGCCGTAGGCCGCAACAAGAACCAGAACAAGCGCCAATGTCGCCAAAAGCATTTCGGGCAAGGCAGGCAGGATATCGGTTAGATCAAATACCATTTTATTTCCTCAACAGACCCTTAATTTGCTGCCAAAATTGACAAGCCGCTTGCCGACAGGCCGTCCAGAACAGACTGGATGGACACCGCCATAACATCAAGAAGCGCCATCGGATAAACCCCAAACAGCAGAACCAAAAATGACAAAGGTAGGAAAATTGTGAATTCACGCATTTGCATTGGCTCCATGGTCTTGACCGCGTCATTAACAATCGCCCCAAACATCACGCGCCGATACAGCCACAGCATATAGGTGGCACCAAGCACCAAACCTGTCGCAGTGAAAAAGGCGACCCAGCTGCTGGCGTGCCACGCGCCCACCAGCACGAGCATTTCACCAACAAACCCGCTTGTTCCCGGCAAGCCAACCGATGCCAGCATCATAAACATGAAAAACACGGCATAGCGCGGCATTACCGTCGCAACGCCGCCATAGGCGCTGATATCGCGTGTATGCAGCCGGTCATAGACAACCCCGACGCAAAAGAATAATGCAGCCGAAACCAGACCGTGGCTGATCATCTGGAACATCGCACCGGCGATCCCCTGTTCGGTCAGGGTGAAGATGCCAACGGTCACAAACCCCATATGGGCGACCGATGAATAGGCAATCATCTTTTTCATGTCAGATTGTGCCAACGCCACCAACGAGGTGTAGATCACCGCGATAATCGACAATGTAAAGATCAAGGGTGCAAAATATTCAGACGCCATCGGAAACATTGGCAATGAAAAACGCAGAAAGCCGTACCCGCCCATTTTCAGCAATACGCCCGCCAAGATCATCGAGCCAGCAGTTGGTGCCTCAACATGGGCATCGGGCAGCCATGTATGCACCGGCCACATTGGCACCTTCACCGCAAATGACGCAAGGAAACCTAGGAACAGCCAAGTTTGCATCGTATCAGCAAACCGATGACCGGCAAGCGCCGGAATATCGGTTGTGCCAGCGTCGATATACATTGCCAGCATACAAACCAGCATAAGCACCGATCCTAGCAGCGTGTATAAAAAGAATTTAAAGGCTGCATAAACACGGCGCGGGCCACCCCATATACCGATGATTAGGAACATCGGGATCAGAACCGCCTCAAAAAACAGATAGAACATCAGCATATCAAGCGAGACAAACATGCCAACCATCATGGTTTCCAGCACCAGAAACGCGATCATATATTCGCGCACCCGAACGGTAATGGCCTGCCAGCTCGCCAAAATCGCGAGCGGGGTCAAAAACGTACTAAGCAGGACAAATGGCATCGAGATACCATCAACACCCATGTGATAGCCGATACCGGTACCAGCCAGCCAGACAGCTTTTTCTTCAAATTGATAGCCGGTTACAGTGCTGTCGAACCCGATTAAAACCGGCAGAGACACCAAAAAGGTAAAGCCTGAAACCCACAACGCCACATTGCGTGAATTTTGCGCAATGCTCTGCTCATCGCCTCTAATCAGCAGCAAGAACAGCACACCAGCCAGCGGCAGGAAGGTGACAATAGATAAAATAGGCCAGTTATCAATCATCGCCTAAGCCCCTTTAAACCGAAGATAATACCAGCTGACCAGAACGACGACACCAATCAACATGGCAAAGGCGTAATGGAAGACAAAGCCGGTTTGCACCCGCGAGCAAAATCCCGACAGGCGGAAAACAAAGGCTGACATACCGTCAGGCCCAAAGCCGTCAATCGTATCCCGGTCACCGCGCTGCCAAAGATAAGCACCGATCCGCACCGCTGGGCGGACAAAAACAGCGTCATAAACCTCGTCGAAATACCATTTGTTGTAAAACAGCTGATGAACGGGCCGAAACGCCGCCGCAATCCGCGCTGGCATCGATGTCCAATAGCCATAAAACAGCACCGCAAGCGCCACACCGCTTGTCGCCAGAACGATTGGCAACAGCTTGACCCAACTCGGCACATGATGCGCGTCAATCATTGCCGTATTGGTTGGCAAGATGAAGATTGATGCCCCCCAGAACTGTGTCATGCCCTTGCCGACAAACATCTCGTAACCGAGCCAGCCCGCAAATACGGCGCCAATCGCCAATACCAGCAGGGGCAGGGTCATAACGCGCGGCGATTCATGCACATGTGCCATAACCTCGGCACTGGCGCGGGGCGCACCATGGAACGCCATGATTAACAGACGCCAGCTATAAAACGCTGTTAGGAACGCCGCCAGACAGCCCAGCCAGAACGCCATACCGCCAACCCCGCTATTGGCGGCATAGGCAGCTTCAAGGATCATATCTTTTGAGTAATAACCGGCAAAGAATGGGAACCCGGCAAGTGCTAGCGAGCCGATCCACATCATCGCATAGGTAACGGGTACTTTTTTCCAAATCCCACCCATATTACGAAGATCCTGCTCATCCGACATTGCATGGATAACCGACCCTGCACCAAGGAACAGCAACGCCTTGAAAAAAGCGTGCGTGGTCAGGTGGAACATTGCCGCCGGATAGGCCGAAACGCCCGCAGCAAAAAACATATAGCCAAGCTGTGAGCAGGTCGAATAGGCAATCACCCGCTTGATATCAAACTGTGTCATGCCAACTGTCGCAGCAAAAATTGCCGTCAACGCGCCAATGACAGTGATTACATCCAGAGCGAACGGGGCAAATTCCAGCATCGGTGACAGGCGGCAAATCATAAAGACCCCGGCGGTCACCATCGTTGCCGCATGGATAAGAGCAGATACAGGTGTCGGCCCCTCCATCGCATCGGGCAACCATGTGTGCAGGCCAAGCTGGGCAGATTTACCCATTGCGCCAATAAATAGCAGAATACCAGCAACTTCCAGCGCTGGCAGACGATAGCCAAGGAAATTCATTTCGGTCGCTGCAATCACACTCGATTGGGCAAAGATATCGTCAAACTGAACCGAACCGAACAACGCATAAACCGCCAAAATGCCCAGTGCAAAGCCAAAGTCACCAACCCGATTCACCACAAAAGCCTTCATCGCGGCGGTATGTGCAGAGTCTTTTTTGTACCAGAATCCGATCAGCAAATATGAGGCGACACCAACCCCTTCCCAGCCAAAGAACATCTGCACCAGATTATCGGCGGTGACAAGCATCAGCATGGCAAAGGTAAACAGGCTGAGATAGGCCATAAACCGTGCCCGCGCATTGTCGTGCGACATATAGCCAATCGAATAGATATGCACCATCGACGACACGCCCGTCACCACGATCAGCATCACCGCGGTCAATGTATCGAACCGCAGGCTCCAATCAGCAACAAAGGTGCCCGAGGTGATCCAGCGCGCGACAACGACCGTTTCAGGAACCCCGCCGATTGCCACATTCGCAAAGGCGATTATCGAGAACAGCAACGACAGCAAAAGGCCTGAAACCGTCACGATTTCAGCCGCGCGATCCCGATTATAAAGGCTCAGAAAGCCGGCGATCACAGCCCCTAGCAGGGGAAGGAAAACGATGAGCGAATACATGAACTGCCCTACCCCTTCAAAATATTCACATCTTCAACCGCGATCGAACCACGGTTGCGGAAAAACACCACGAGAATGGCAAGACCAATAGCCGCCTCAGCCGCCGCAACGGTCAGGATAAACAGCGAGAAAATCTGCCCCTCGAGGTTATTTCCATAAGCCGAAAAGGCGACCATGTTGATATTGACCGCAAGCAGCATTAACTCAATCGACATCAAAATCGTGATGACGTTTTTCCGGTTTAAAAAAATACCAAAAATACCAAGGGCAAATAACATTGCCGATACAACCAGATAATGATTAAGCGTTAGTTCCAACATGACGCCACCCCCCTATTGATCACTGGGACTGCAAGTGGCAGTCCGATCATGTGCCCGGCTGTTTTCCTGACCGTCTAGTTGATCCTTTGCCCTCGCCTCCGCCTTCGCTTTTGCCGACGGCATTTTAACAATCTCCATCACATCTTCGCGCCGGCGGCTATTTTGCGCAGCAATCGACTGTCGCCGCACTCCAGCCCGCTTGCGCATGGTCAGTGAAATCGCGCCAATCATCGCCACCAGCAGAATCAGCCCTGCAATCTGGAATAAAAAGGCATATTTCGTGTACAGCACGCCGCCAATCTGGGTGGTATTGGCAATATCCGACGCGGTTGGCAGGCTGGCGTTCGAAAACGCATCGCTATACATCGCTGCCACCAGTTCAAACACAAGTATGCCGCCAACAATCAGTCCAAGCGGCAGGTATTTCTGGAACCCAGCGCGCATTTCGGCAAAATTGATATCCAGCATCATCACAACGAACAGGAATAACACCGCCACCGCGCCGACATAAACCACAACCAGCAGCATCGCCAGAAATTCGGCACCGATGAGAACAAACATTCCCGCCGCATTGAAAAATGCCAAAATCAGAAACAGCACCGAATAGACAGGGTTGCGTGACACCACCACCATCAAGCCGCTGGCAAGCATGACGCCAGCAAACAGGTAAAAGAACAGGGCTTCAATCATTATATAGCTGTCTTTCTCTTAATCATCGCCATGCCGTACCGTGCTGCCTAACGCCATTTCGCGTCGGCGGCTAGGTTACGGGCAATTTCGGTTTCCCAGCGGTCACCATTCGCCAACAGCTTGTCTTTATCGTAATACAGCTCTTCACGGGTTTCGGTGGCAAATTCAAAATTTGGACCCTCGACAATCGCATCAACCGGACAGGCCTCCTGACAAAAGCCGCAATAGATACATTTTGTCATGTCGATGTCATAGCGGGTCGTGCGGCGGCTGCCATCATCCCGCGGCTCGGCCTCGATCGTGATGGCCTGCGCCGGGCAAACTGCCTCGCATAATTTACAGGCAATACAGCGCTCTTCGCCATTCGGATACCGGCGCAAAGCGTGCTCGCCGCGAAACCTAGGGGACAGGCTGCCCTTTTCATAAGGATAGTTAATCGTGACTTTTGGCTTGAAGAAATACTTCAAGGTCAAAAACAGCCCCTTGCCAAGCTCAAGAAGCAGAAACGAGCGAACGGCATTTACCAAAGCGGACATCTGGTATCTCTCCCTAACCCAAGGTCACATCAGGCAAACGGTCGGTCACCAAAAGGAAACCGGCGGTCAGCACCACATATAGCAGCGAAAATGGCAAAAAGATTTTCCAACCAAGACGCATCAGCTGATCATAACGATATCGCGGCGTTGTTGCCCGCACCCATAAGAACACAAACAACACCAGCATGATCTTGATAATGAACCATAATGGCCCCGGAATGATATTCAGCGGCCAGATATCAAACGGTGGAAGCCACCCGCCCAAGAACAGCACAACGGTCATGCTGCTCATCAGGATCATATTTGCATATTCGCCAAGGAAGAACAGCGCAAACGACATTGATGAATATTCAACGAAATAGCCGGCAACCAATTCAGACTCGCCCTCGGGCAAATCAAAAGGCGCACGATTTGTTTCGGCAAGGGTTGAAATAAAGAAAACCACAAACATTGGCAACAACGGCAGCGCAAACCACATCCCGCGCTGAGCCTCGACAATCCCGCTCAAGTTCAGCGTTCCTGCACATAACAGGACATTGATGATAACAAGACCCATCGACACTTCGTAGGACACCATCTGTGCCGCCGAGCGCAATGCGCCCAAAAACGCATATTTCGAGTTACTGGCCCAGCCCGCCATGATCACGCCGTAAACGCCAAGCGATGAAATGGCAAACAGGTACAAAATGCCAACATTGATATTCGCAATCACCAGATCTTCGCCAAACGGGATAACCGCCCATGCCACAAGCGACAGGATGAAGGTCAGCATTGGCGCGATCATAAAGACAATTTTATTTGCACCGGCTGGCATGATCGTTTCTTTTGCCATCAGCTTTAACGCGTCGGCAAATGGCTGGAAAAGGCCAAACGGGCCAACCACATTCGGCCCTTTACGAAGCTGCATAAAGCCGATGACCCGGCGCTCGGCAAGGGTTAGATAGGCGACCGCAATCAATAACGGCCCGATCACAACCATAATCTTGGCCACAATCCAGCCAAGCTCCAAAATCCAGTCCTGTGTCAGAAAATCCATCATCATCGTCACTCCGCTGCAACCGAGGCGCCGCTATCGGCCCCGCTGGCACGGACACAATCCGCCATCGTTTCAGACGCACGGCTAATCGCACAGGTCATATAGAAATTATCGAACGCCTGACCAACCGGCTCGGCAGACAGTTTTGCCCGCCCGCCAAATGCCGCCCATTTCGCCGGCGCAATCTCATCAGCATCGGCAAAATGCGGAAATTCAGCACATAAAGCCTCACGCAATTCTGCCAGCGTGTCAAAGCCGATTGACTTGCCGACGGCACCAGAAACGGCGCGAATAATTGACCAATCTTCGCGCGCATCACCGGGCGGGAATGCAGCCCGGCTTGCATATTGGACACGGCCTTCAGTGTTGACATAGATGCCATCTTTTTCGGTGTAGGCGGCACCTGGCAACACCAGATCCGCATGATGCGCCCCTGCATCACCATGATGCCCCTGATAAACCACAAAGCTAGCGGCAAACGGTTCGAGGTCCAGCTCGTCAGCCCCAAGCAACCAAACAAGGTCCAGCTCGCCAGCCTTGGCCGCCTTGGCCATCTCTGCAACATCCATACCGCCGCGGCCGGGCACAAACCCAAGATCAAGCCCGCCAACACGCGCCGCCGCATTATGAAGGACGTTAAAGCCGTTCCAGTCTTTTGTAACAACGCCATAAGTCTCGGCAATCTGGCGTGCCTTGCCCAGCATCGCCGCGCCATCTGCACGCGCTAAAGCGCCCATACCAATGATGATCATCGGCCGTTTGGCCTTTTTCAGCTTGGCCGCGAATTTATGGCTGCCATCGGCCAGCGATCCCAGAATTGCCGGATCTTCGCCAAGAAATTGAGCGTCATAGGTAAGGTCAATTTTTGGCCCCACCACCGCAATCGGTAACCGGCTAGACAGCCAGTTGCGCCGGATACGCGCATTCAGCACAGCCGCCTCGATGCGCGGATTACTGCCAATAATTAAAATCGCATCAGCATCATCGATGCCGGCAATGGTCGAATTAAACAGATAACCGGCGCGTTTACCGCCAATTTTTGCGCCATCCTGACGGCAATCAATATTCGGGCTGCCAAGGCGTGTCATCAGGCTTTTCAGCGCATACATCGCCTCGGCATCGACCTGATTACCGGCAATTGCTGCGATTTTATTAGGTTTGGCTTTGCGCAAGGCTGTTGCCAGAGTTTTCAGAGCCTCGTCCCAGCTTACCGGATGAAGCCGACCGTCTTGGCCTCGTGCATAGGGCTTGTCGAGGCGTTGCCGGCGCAGACCATCAATTGCATAACGGGTCTTATCGGAAATCCATTCTTCATTGATATCTTCATTAAGGCGCGGCAAAACACGCATGACTTGCGCCCCTCTGGCATCAACCCGGATATTGCTGCCAAGCGCATCCATTACGTCAATCGTCTCAACCTTGTTCAACTCCCACGGCCGCGCGGTAAAGGCATAAGGCCGCGAGGTCAAAGCCCCAACCGGACATAAGTCAATCACATTCGCCGACAATTCAGACGCAAGCGTCTTTTCAAGATAGGTCGTGATTTCCATCGTTTCACCGCGGCCAATCGCGCCCAAGTCAGGCACACCAGCAACCTCGGTAGCAAACCGAACACAGCGCGTACAATGGATACAGCGGGTCATAACCGTACTGATCAACGGCCCCATATGCTTGTTATCAACTGCGCGTTTATTCTCGGCAAAACGTGATCCGTCCAGACCAAACCCCATCGCCTGATCTTGCAAGTCGCATTCGCCGCCCTGATCACAGATCGGGCAATCAAGCGGATGGTTGATCAGCAGAAATTCCATCACGCCTTCGCGCGCTTTTTTCACCCGATCAGTATCGGTACGAATAACCATACCGTCACCGGCTGGCATCGCGCATGACGCAATTGGCTTTGGCGCGCGTTCCATATCAACAAGGCACATCCGGCAATTGCCAGCAATCGACAAGCGATCATGATAGCAAAAGCGCGGAATTTCTACACCAGCCGCCTCGCACGCATGAAGCACGGTTGAGCCGTCTTCAACTTCCACTTCAACATCATTTACCGTCATTTTTGGCATGGTGCTGTCCGTTTCCTATTCTGCCGCATTCACAGCGTCAACCGCATGGCGCGCCGCAATCCGTCGTTCGATTTCGGGCCGGAAATGTTTGATAAGCCCCTGAATTGGCCATGCCGCAGCATCACCAAGCGCACAGATTGTATGACCCTCAATCTGGCGTGTTACCTGCTCAAGCGTGTCAATCTCATGGCTTTCCGCCTCACCACGAACAAGCCGTTCCATCATCCGCCACATCCAGCCAGTACCTTCACGGCACGGCGTGCATTGTCCGCAGGATTCATGCTTGTAAAAATATGATAGCCGCGAGATCGCCTTGACGACATCAGTGCTTTTATCCATCACGATAATGCCGGCAGTGCCAAGGCCAGTTCCAGCATTGCGAAGGGCGTCAAAATCCATCGTCATGTCGGCACAGACATCTTTTGGCATCAGCGGCGTTGATGATCCGCCCGGAATAACCGCCAGCAAATTATCCCAGCCACCGCGAACCCCGCCAGCGTGCTTTTCGAGCAATTCACGAAGCGGAATGCCCATTTCTTCTTCAACATTGCAAGGGTTATTCACATGACCGGAAATACAGAAAAGCTTGGTGCCGGTGTTATTTTCCTTGCCAAGACCGGCGAACCAGTCGGCACCCCGGCGCAAGATTGTCGGCGCAACAGCAATAGATTCGACGTTATTGACTGTGGTTGGGCAGCCGTAAAGACCAACACCAGCGGGAAATGGCGGCTTTAGGCGCGGCTGGCCTTTGCGACCTTCCAGCGACTCAAGCAATGCGGTTTCTTCACCGCAGATATAAGCCCCCGCCCCGCGATGCAGGTAAATATCAAAGGCCCAGCCTGATTTTGCTGCATCCTTGCCAAGCAGACCCGCATCATACGCCTCGTCAATCGCGGCCTGAAGACGGCGCGCTTCATTCACAAATTCGCCGCGTATGTAAATATAAGCCGCATGGGCGCGCATCGCGAAACCGGCAATAACACAGCCCTCAAGCAATTTATGAGGCTCATGACGGATAATATCGCGGTCTTTACACGTGCCAGGTTCGGACTCGTCGGCATTGACCACCAGATAATGTGGCCGATCCTTAACCTCTTTTGGCATAAATGACCATTTCAGGCCGGTTGGAAAGCCAGCACCACCACGTCCACGCAGGCCAGAAGCCTTCATCCGTTCGACAATTTCATCATGCCCAAGCGCCAATATTGCGGCGGTCTTGTCCCAGTCGCCGCGCGCCTTTGCGCCCTTAAGCCCGGCATCACCCCAGCCATAGATATTGGTGAAAATACGGTCTGCATCATTAAGCATTGGCTTGGCTCCGCTTTTTTGTTGCGCCCGACGCCGCTGATTTTGGCTTTGCTGCCGCCAGCGTTGTTGCGCCGGTTGTTGCCTCAGATCCAGACCGACCGAGAACCGACCCAACCGGTAATGGCGCATCAGCCTCAAGCGAGTCGAGAAGCGCACTGGTCGACTGATAGTCCAGATCTTCGTAAAAATCATCGTTCACTTGCAGAATAGGCGCATTTACACACGCGCCAAGACATTCAACCTCAAGCAACGAGAATTTTCCGCACCGAGATGTCTCGCCCGATGAAATTTGATAGCGATCCTTGATCGCGCGCATCATCTCATCCGAACCACGCAGCCAACAAGGGGTGGTGGTACAGGCTTGCAGGAAATATTTCCCAACAGGCTTTAGATTGAACATCGTGTAAAAGGTCGCAACCTCGAGAACACGAATTTCGGCCATATCCAGCTTTTTAGCGATTAGCTCAATCGCCTTCATCGGGATCCAGTTATCATGCTGGCGCTGCGCCAGATCAAGAAGCGGCATCACCGCACTCGCCTGACGCCCTTTTGGGTATTTTGCCACAATCCGCTTGATCTCTGCTTCATTTTCCTTGGAAAAGGCAAAGCTGTCAGGCTGATCACTGGCAATACGGGCTTCAATACTCATCGGTCAATCTCACCAAAAACAATATCAAGCGATCCAATAATCGCCACTGAGTCGGCCAGCATATGACCGCGCGACAAATGATCTACTGCCGCCATGAAATAGAATCCCGGGGCGCGAATTTTGCACCGGTAAGGCTTGTTCGTGCCATCCGACACCAAATAAACACCAAATTCACCCTTTGGCGCTTCGACAGCGGTATAGCTCTCTCCCTCGGGCACATGAAAACCCTCGGTATAAAGCTTGAAATGATGGATCAGCGCCTCCATCGAATTCTTCATCTCACCGCGATGCGGCGGAGTCACCTTATGATCTGGTGCCATAACCGGCCCATCAGGCATCCCTGCAATCGCCTGCTCGATAATTCGCAGCGACTGGCGCATTTCTTCAATCCTGACCAGATAACGCGCATAGCAATCACCGGTTTTGCCAACCGGGATATCAAAATCCATGTCATCATAGGCGTCATACGGCTGGGTTTTACGTAAATCCCATGCAACCCCTGATCCACGCAGACACGGGCCGGTCATGCCAAGCGATAATGCGTCTTCCTCGGAAATCACCCCGATATCAACGGTACGCTGTTTAAAGATACGGTTCTCGCTTAGCAGGGTTTCCATATCCTGAATAAAGGCGGGAAATGTTTTCGCCCAATTATTGATGTCGCGCAGCAAATCATCAGGCAGATCCTGATGCACCCCACCGGGGCGGAAATAGGCAGCGTGAAGACGCGCCCCGCAAGCACGCTCATAAAATCCCATCAGATGTTCGCGCTCTTCAAAACCCCACAAAAGCGGCGTCATCGCCCCGACATCAATGGCAAAGGTTGTCAGGTTCAATAAATGGTTCAAGATACGGCCGATCTCGCAGTAGAGAACCCGGATATATTGAGCCCGGCGCGGCACCGTGATGCCAAGCGCCTTTTCAACCGACAACGCCCACGCGTGTTCTTGGTTCATCGGCGATACGTAATCAAGCCGGTCGAAATAAGGCAAAGCCTGCAGATAGGTTTTATGCTCAATCAGCTTTTCAGTGCCGCGATGCAGCAACCCGATATGCGGATCGGCGCGTTCAATCACCTCGCCATCCATCTCAAGGACAAGCCGTAAAACCCCGTGCGCCGCCGGATGCTGCGGGCCAAAATTCATCGTTATCGGTTTGATTTGCATCTCTGCCATGATGGTACCTCTAACCCCCTATTTCGCCGTTTTGTCAGGGTCAGATGCGGCTGGCTTGCCGCCAAGCTCGCTATGCATCCCTTCCCACGGGCTAAGGAAATCAAAATCGCGGAATTCCTGCACCAAATGAACCGGCTCGTTGATCACACGGCGCTGTGCATCATCATACCGCACCTCAACATGACCGGTTAGCGGGAAATCTTTGCGCAATGGATGGCCTTCAAAACCGTAATCGGTGAGTAACCGGCGCAGATCAGGATGGCCAGCAAAGAATATGCCGAACATATCCCAGACTTCACGCTCGGCCCAGTTTGCGGCCATAAACACGGCGGTAACCGACGGCACGGTTTGCCCTTCGGCGACCACCGCGACAACGCGCAACCGCATGTTATTTTCCATCGACAGCATCTGATAAACGACATCAAACCTGTCTTTACGCTCGGGGTAATCAACTGCAGTCAGGTCGATCAATTGGGTAAAGGCGGCCTGCCGATCATCGCGCAGCAGCATCAGCAATTGCGCCACATCCGCGGCGTTCACCTGCACTTCAATCTCACCATGGACGACCTCAGATGACAGCGGCAGCCCCTGCCCGATATCACGAAGGTGATCTGCCATAAGCTGAAGCGGCGGCTCGCTGGTATCGCCAACATTATCAATTAGGTCATTGTCATTCATTGCAGCGCCCTTTCAAGGCTAGCTAACATAAAACGTTACGGAAAACTGGCCTAACTGCGTGCAATTGTTGCGGTGCGACGAATCTTTTTCTGTAGTTGCAATAGGCCGTAAATCAATGCTTCCGCAGTTGGCGGGCAACCAGGCACATAAACATCAACCGGAACAATCCGGTCACAGCCACGAACCACGGCATAGGAATAATGGTAATAACCGCCGCCATTGGCGCATGATCCCATCGACAGCACCCAACGCGGCTCTGGCATCTGATCATACACACGGCGCAATGCTGGCGCCATTTTATTGGTCAGCGTACCAGCCACAATCATCACATCCGACTGGCGCGGGCTTGGCCGGAACAACATCCCATACCGGTCCATATCGTACCGGCTTGCGGCTGAATGCATCATCTCAACGGCGCAGCAAGCAAGACCAAAAGTCATCGGCCATAATGAGCCAGACCGCGCCCAGTTGAACAGTTTGTCCGCCTTGGCAATCACAAAGCCACGGTTGGTGATTTCATCACCAACGGCGCGAAGGATAGCGTCTTGATCAGCGCCCGGCGGTATTGGCGGTGCCAATGATGGATCCATCACTCCCATTCCAACGCTCCCTTTTTCCATTCATAGATAAACCCGATAGTCAGGACAGCCAGAAACAGCATCATTGACCAGAAACCAAACAATCCGATACCGCCAAGCGCGACCGCCCATGGGAACAGAAATGCCACCTCAAGGTCGAAGATAATAAACAGAATCGCAACAAGGTAAAACCGAACATCGAATTGACGCCGGGAATCATCAAAGGCATCAAAACCGCATTCATAGGCGGTCATTTTTTCGCTGTCAGGGCGCTGATTTCCGAACACAAAAGCAGTCAAAACAAAGGCAACGGATAGGCCGATTGCAATGGCAAAAAAGACTGCGATCGGCAGATATTCACCAAGAAACAAATCCAATAGGGGCTCCTAGGTTTAGGGCTTGGGACTTACCCCTTTGGGAATAATTCAGCGCCGCTCTAATTGCAAGTCGCAAAGCAGAAAAATATCGGATAAAAGCCAAATTTCTGGTAATTGCCCGACATCGCCATATCGGCCTACCGCAATGGCTGGTGTGGCGGCTGTTTTTAGGGGCGGTCACGACAGAAGGTTGCGTCCGGCATTGATCATTGCCTAAGCTGCAATAAAACCTCTAGCGCGACTACGAAATAAGGATTAACCCGATGCAAAGCCCATCCTCATCAAATCAGATTCCCGACATGGCAGCCCTGCTTGGCTGGGGGGGGCTCGTTCCGTTTGGGCTGGCGGCATTGGGCACGCATAGCGGCGTTGATGCGCTGGTGCTTTATGGCTTTATCGGCGGTACGGCGTATGGCGCGATAATTCTCAGCTTTCTTGGCGCGGTGCATTGGGGGCTGACAATGCAGGATAATCGCAGCCCCTATTGGTATGTCTGGTCGGTTACGCCGGCTTTATTGGGTTTTGCCAGCTTGCTGATCTTTGATGTAAATTACCGAATATTCGCGCTAATCCCGCTTTTTGGGCTGGCTTGGTCGGTTGATCATCAGGCCGCCATCCGCGGGTTAATCCCAGACTGGTATATGCGGCTTCGCACGCTATTAACAGCCGGTGCGGTGATCAGTCTTGCGGCAATGTTGCTGGCCTGAAAAACTGCCTAGCGTGCGCGGATCATGATCAGATTACCACTGACCACAAGCCCAAGCCCGATCACCCCAAGCACACCCCATTGATAATTCTCAAAAATTGTCGATAGAAGCAAAGCAAAAACTGGAAATATGACGGTGGCATAGCCAGCCCGGCTAGCGCCGATCCTGCCGATCAGAACGAGATAACAGCTAAAGGTCAGCACCGACGAGACAATCGTCAACCAGAGTAATGAGCCGATATAGAGCGGGGTTTGCTCGATCATGAATTCATTGCCTATGATGAGTGATCCGAGCCCAAGATAACCGGCGCCATAAACCATGCCCCATGCGGCTGACGCAAAAACCGGAATGGCTTGGCGCTGGCTATCTGCCGAGACCATATTGCCACTGCAAAAAAATAACGTGCCAATCAGACATAAAACAAGGCTGGGCAACGCGGCGTCTGAAACCCTTAATTCCGGCCAATAAAGTAGCGCAACACCGCTAATGCCGACAACGGCTGCCAGCAAATGCAAAGCTGGCGGGCGCTGCCGGCCAAGAGCCGCCGTCATCAGTACATTTACCAGCGAAGCGGTCGAAAAAACCACTGCCAGCAAGCCCGACGCCACACCATTGGCCGCATGGTAGAACAGGGTGAAATTGCCGGAAAAGATAAACAGACCAAGCGCGGCAAACCGCCAGTGCAAACGCCAGTGAAACCATGTTGGCTGACCCGAAATATAGGCCAGCAGAAACATCATCGGCGCCGCCATCAAAAATCGCCAAAACAGTGATATTTCAGGCGCGACTACACCCAAATGCCATTTCAGCGGTAACCAGCTTGTCGACCAGCCAAACACCACGCCAGCATAGAGCAGCAGGTCAAATGGTGTCATAATGCCCCCTAACCAGCCGGCTTGAACTAGGCAGCCACCCAGTCATCTGGATTAATATCAAGACAGGCTTCAACCGCCGCTGTGGCGATAACGGATCGTGTATTATGCACATCGTCAACGACATCTAGCCCGCCTTTAACCACCGTGACAATGGCGTTGCCACGAGGCAGCTTACCCGCGACAATCGCCGCATCAACCTTGGATGGCTCCTGTACCGCAATGGTGACCCGCACTTCCATATCAGCATGGTCATAGCCCAGCGAGCGAAACAGAATCAGCGAGCTGTGATGCAGCGCATCATCAACGGCGCGGCACGCCGCCTTGGTATAATCCTCGCCATAAAGATCATTGCCAGTGCCCATTTCCAGAATAATTCGTTTCATGACGCAGCTCCTGCTGGCTCAAGATCAAGATAGACAACAACTGCCGCATTTGCGATTACCGTTGCCCCACCATCCGGCTTTGGCACATCAAGGCCGCCATGAACAGCACGAACCGATGCCTGCCCATAAGGCAGCAGCGCCGCAACCTTGTCGGTATCGACGGCATCAGGCTTTTGTACGCCAATTTCCACCTCGATAATCATCGCTGAACGATCAAGACCAAACGCATCGGCTATCGATAATGAATTATGCCATAACGCGTTTTCAAGCGCGCGGCAGGCGGCGCGTGTGTAATCCTGCTGGCGGAGCGAACTGCCCATGCCAAGCTCCATCACCATCCGTTTCTTTGCCATGAATGAAAACTTTCCTAATCTAAAAAACACCAGCCCGATAATTGGTATCCGGCACGATTTGCAGTCATCACCCGCATTACCATGCCGCCAAAAACCCTTGCGGGCCGCATCCCTCGTCACCCGTTAGGCCATTAATATGATGTATAATCGGTTGTTTTGGTAAAACCAACCAAAGAAGCATGGGGGCATGATCAATCAAGCCCTAATGCCGCCCTAACATCAGCTGTCCAGCCAATAAAACTGGCACTATCCGTTACGATAACCGGCCGCTTAATCAGGGTTGGATGAGCCTGTAACAAAGCCAGCGCAGGGTGCTGGCGCGCCGCGTCATCAAGGCCGCGCCATGTCGTTGATTTGCGGTTCACCACCACATCATCGCCATGCTGATCAAGCCAGTTTCCAAGCTGATCACTGGTAACTGGATTTGCCCGCAGATCAATAAATTCAACGCTTTTACCCGCAGCTTGCAACGCCTTTAGCGCCTTTTTGCAGCTATCACAATTCTTCAGCCCATATAGTTTCAAAAAACCCGCCTCCCTTAATTACAGCCAGCTTAACAATTGGCTTTGATGCTGCCAATCCGATTTCCAACCAGATTGCCAATCCGAACACTAGACCTTGCAACAGCAAACTGAAACGCGCAAATTAATCTGCCAAATTGATCTGCCAAATAAACCCGTTTGATTGCTGTCAGGAGACAAAGCTGCTTCGCCGATTTCTTTATGCCAGTTATGAGCGCCAGATAAACCGCGCCTACCGCAACAGGCTGGCCGATCGCGGTGCGAGCGCTCAAGGCGTTTTCTGGCGGTCGGAAACGAGCCAAATTGCGCGGTTTGATGCGTTGTTATCGCTGGTACATCAACTTGCACCGCAAAAACCGGTCACAATCGCCGATATCGGCTGTGGCTATGGGGCAATGCTTGATTTCATCAAAACCAAACCGGCCTATGCGCAAACAATCTATTGCGGCGTCGATATCAATGCCGCGATGGTAAATGCATGCCAGCAAAAACACCCGACCGAGCAAGCCTTGTTCAAATGTGGAAATGCGCCGCAAACCACGGTTGATTTTGCAATATTTTCGGGCACGTTTAACCTGACCCATTGTGATGATCCAGCGCTATGGATGGATTACATCTTTGACAGCCTCGAACGCTGCATGAAGAAGGCTCGTTATGCGCTTGTGCTGAACTTACTCGTTGCGCCACAGACAAAAATTACCCAGCAAATATTTTATGCCAACCGCGCCGCCTTTATCCGCCGTGCCGAGCAACAGCTTGGCCCTACGCACGCCCAATCAACCAAATATGTGTCCGGTGATGTCAGCTTTGTGATCACGCGGGCTAGCTGACTCTTTGGAGGCCAAATCTTTAGGGCTAAAAATCAATTACCATGCCGTCACAACCGACCGAGCAGCGCCCGTCAAAACCGCGGCTAGTTTCGGCCTGCCAATCCGCATCGCTGCAAATGTCGCGCTCGGGCGGGATAAGATGATGCAGCACCAGATGCCCAACATTGGCTGCACGGGCGATTCGTCCCGCATCCTCAGCCAGGCTATGCGCCGCAAAAAGATGCTGTTTCAGACGGTCATCCCCGGTTTTTGTTTTCGCCACAACATAGTCAATGCCTTTTGCCAGCATCGCCTCATGCACCAGAACATCGCTGTTTCTGGCAAAATTGGCCAACGCCGGTAGATAGCGCGTATCACCGGAAAATGTGACCGATTTTCCCGCCGCATCAAAGCGAAGCGCATAGGAATCATCAATCGGCGGATGGTCGTTCCGCATCGCCGAGACGCAAAACCCGCCATCGTCAACAATCTTTACCGGATCCGGCGTTTTCGCATCATAAATATTCACCTGAACCAGCGATTTAAGTGGCGGCCTGCCCTCGTCCTTGATACGGATCGCGATATCGAATTCCATCATTTCGCAAAACCGCTGCCAGATCAGCTCAAGACCAGGCGGCCCATGAACCGAGACCTGATGGTCAAGTCCGGCTGTCCACGCCGTATGAAGCAAGCCGCCAAATTCCAGAACATGATCAGAATGATAATGCGTGATAAAGACGTCAGTAAGGCCGGTCAGCGGATAGCCAGCCCTGACCATGCCGGCCGTGACGCCAAGGCCGCAGTCAATAATGATCGACCGGCCAGCGATCGAAAGATGTGATGATGTTGGCAAGAAAGATGCGCCCGGGGCGCGAAGCGATGGGCCGCCCTTTGTGCCAAGTAGAACCAGCCGTGCCATGATCTTTTATATCTGCCCCATAGTACCCGCGCCCATCACCATGATCTCTTCATTACGATCGGGCTCTCTATGACGATCGGGCATGCCCCCCATGAGAATGATGCCCAAGAACGATGTCCAAGAACGATGCCAGAAAATCACTAAAGAACAAACGCTAAAAAAACACCCAAGATGCCCAAAGATTTACCCGTTATTATCCAGCGGTTATAAAGTCGCGGCGGGCTGGGCCATCGGGGCATCATTGGCAAGCGTGCTTCACCCTACCTAGCACGGGCGCGCGCAAGTGCCATGCTTGCTTCAACCGCTGCCATCCCTGCCACAAGCAATAACAGGCTGATTGATCCAAAATCCACGATCATCCAACCTGCAACCAACGGAAACCCAAATATACCGGCAAAATAAGTAAAGGCGAAAAGCTGTAATGTTTGGGCGACCAGTCCGCGCGATGCGTCCCGCGCCGTCATAGCCACCAAAATCGGATAAGACACGCCATAGCCGATGCCAAAAAGCACAGCAAACAGCCAGTAAAGATACCGATCGCCAGAAATCAGGCAGAATAAAACAACGCTTCCACACATCACATATTGCAGGAAGGCAATTGTGAAATACGGATTATTCCCGCCGTTAAAGCGCGCCAGTACCAGTCTGAATATCACCACCGTTGCCGTGTAAATGAGGAAATAATCGGCGTAATTAAGCCCACGTTCATCGGCGTAAACCGTCTGAAAATTGCTGACACCCGCAAAAACGCTAGCACCTATAAAAACCATTGTGACCGGCCGCCATGCGGGCGAACGCCAAATAGCCCTTATTGACGCTAGCGTAATCTTGGACTGTTCGGCTGAATTGGTGCTTATTGCGTGATTTTTGACCGGTTTCGCGAGGAAGAAAAACATGATCGCAGACAGCACACAAAGTGCCGACGTCACCAAGAAAGCCGCAGCCACCGTCTGCCCCGCCGCCTCTAACAGCGCGGCAAGGACTGGCGAAAGTCCAAAACCAGCCATAACAGCGATCGAGAGCAATGTGAAAAAACGCACCCTAAATTCATCCGCTACAAGTTCGGTTAGCACAATAGGGCAAAGCGCATAGGCCGTGCCCCAGCCGAACCCAAGCAGCAGACTGGCGGCTAAAATCAAACTGCCAACCGCTGTCGCATTGCCATAAAAAGCCAAAGCAAGCGCGATCGCCAGACACCCAATGGCGAGCATTTTCACCCTGCCGAAAGCATCTGAGAGATGTCCGCAATAATAAACGCTGAACAGCGTCGAAAGAGCGGTAAACATCAGCATTGTGCCGACCGCCTTTTCATCCGAGCCCAGCCCTTCGAACAGCCGGGGCAGCATAAATGTCAACCCATATGCGCCGGCCTGTAAAAAAACGGCAAGGTAAAAGACCATTAATGTGATGTTACGGCTCACAATTAAGCCTTTCCAAATCGGTTGAAGGCAAGATGGATATCCATTTTACTGGCTTCAAAAGATTTATATTTACAGCCAAAAAACTGGCGCGCAGGTGATGCGACCGCGCCCCAGATCATCCCCGTGACGAAATATCCCATAACGGATCGTGCAGTAACAGCCTAGCTAAGACGGCTAGGCGGTGAATGTCTAATTATTTTGGAAGATAATGGCGGGAGTGACGGGACTCGAACCCGCGGCCTCCGGCGTGACAGGCCGGCGCTCTAACCAACTGAGCTACACCCCCTTGAAACAAGGGCTTGTTGTGGAGCGTTTGTAGCATGGATTTTTTATCGGACAACCCCAAAAATGCGTTTCAACAGGCAAGAAATAAAAAAAACAACGATGCCAGTGCGCCATAGCGCCGAGTTATATCTTTATCAGTAACGTGAAACACGGGAATCAAATAAAAGACACGCCAATGACGCAATCCATCACACGCCAATCGCGCACGCCATCAGACCCCATCAAAAGGGCGTCTAGATCGTCATTATTTTTCATGGGGCACTAAAACGGGAATGGTGGGTGGTGAGGGGTTCGAACCCCCGACCTACTCGGTGTAAACGAGTTGCTCTCCCAGCTGAGCTAACCACCCTTAACATTCCGGTACCATTGGTCACGCCAATGGCATAGATAACGCCGACCCTTATATCGGGCCGGCGTTAAAAAGGAAAGTCTAAAATTTAGCTATTTACGGCGTCTTTCAGAGGGGCACCAGCTTTGAACTTAGGCTGCTTTGATGCTTTGATCTGAATGGTTTCGCCAGTTCTTGGGTTCCGGCCAGTTGTCGCTGCACGATGCGCAACTGAGAATGTGCCAAAACCAACGATGCGGACATCGCCGCCTGCCTTTAATGCACCTGCGATGCTGTCAAAAACGCCATCGACGGCGCGGCCAGCGTCAGCTTTCGTGATGCCGGCTGCATCAGCCACCGCAGAAACGAGATCATTCTTATTCATGGGAACCCCCTGTATATAGGTTTCGTTTACAAACTAAATCTTAGTCAAAAACTACACTGAATTCAGACATCGGGCAAAGGATTTTCTCGGAAAAACGGCCAAAAAATGGCTGTTTAAGTCTCAGCATAATATAAAAGCATTAATGCGCGACAATATCAGTTTTACTTTCACTCTTTTCGCCAACTGCAACCGTAGCATCATCACCAACAGCGGTTTCAAGTGCTGCTGGAATCGGTTCACGCACCAGTGCAACCGATAATGCCTCATCAACCATGGCCACCGGCACGATCTTAAGCGCACCCTTGATATTATCTGGAATCTCGGCAAGGTCTTTTTCGTTTTCTTTCGGGATTAATACCGTTTTCAATCCGCCACGTTGTGCCGCTAATAGTTTTTCTTTCAGCCCGCCAATTGGCAAAACGCGACCACGAAGCGTGATCTCGCCAGTCATCGCCACATCACGGCGCACTGCAATGCCGGTAATGGCCGAGATAATTGATGTTGCCATCGCCACACCGGCAGACGGTCCGTCTTTTGGCGTTGCCCCCTCTGGCACATGGACATGGACGTCATGCTTGGCCAGATCAGCAAGATCAATCCCATAGGTTTGCGCGCGTGACTTGATAAAGAATTCAGCTGCCTGAATCGATTCCTTCATCACGTCGCCCAGCTTGCCTGTGGCACTGGCCTTGCCCTTGCCCGGCACCTTCACCGCCTCAATATTCAGCAATTCGCCGCCGACTTCAGTCCAGGCAAGCCCTGTCGTCACACCAATCTGGTCATGATCTTCCATTTCGCCGAAACGGAACCGGCTTACGCCAAGATAATCTTCCAGATTGTCTGGCGTCACCTCGACTGAGGTTTTTTCACCGGCAACAATCGCCGTTACCGTCTTGCGGGCAATTTTGGCAATTTCGCGCTCAAGATTACGCACCCCGGCTTCACGCGTATAGAGCCGGATAATCGCACGGACGGCATCATCAGTGATGGCAATCTCACCAGCTTTCAACCCATGATCATCAAATTGCTTTTTCATCAGGTGACGCTTGGCAATTTCCAGCTTTTCATCTTCGGTGTAGCCTGACAGGCGGATGATTTCCATCCGGTCCATCAGCGGCTGTGGCATATTTAGCGTGTTTGCTGTGGTCACAAACATCACGTTCGAAAGGTCAAAATCGACTTCCATATAATGATCTTGAAACGCATTGTTTTGCGCTGGATCAAGCACTTCAAGAAGGGCCGATGTCGGATCACCGCGCCAGTCAGCACCCAGCTTGTCAACCTCATCAAGCAGGAATAGCGGATTGTTCATGCCAGCTTTTTTCATGCCCTGCAAAACCTTGCCGGGCATTGATCCGATATAGGTACGACGATGCCCACGGATTTCCGCCTCATCGCGAACACCGCCAAGCGCCATGCGCACATATTGCCGGCCAGTTGCCTTGGCGATTGATTTTCCGAGCGAGGTTTTACCGACACCTGGCGGCCCAACAAGACATAAGATTGGCCCCCGCATTGCCTTGGTGCGCTGCTGCACAGCCAAGAATTCGACAATCCGGTCTTTTACCTTTTCCAAACCGTAATGATCTGCATCAAGCACGGCGCGCGCGGCAATAATATCTTTTTTCAGGCGGCTGGCTTTTTTCCACGGCAGCGCGACAATCCAGTCAAGATAGTTGCGAACAACGGTGGCCTCGGCACTCATCGGCCCCATGTTGCGCAATTTCTTCAGCTCGGCATTCGCCTTCTCACGAACCGGCTTGGGCAATTTCAGCGCGGTAATTTGCGCCTCGATCTCGTCCAGCTCATTCATGCCATCCTCGCCCTCACCAAGCTCTTTCTGGATGGCCTTCATCTGTTCATTTAAGTAATATTCGCGCTGGGTCTTTTCCATCTGCCGCTTGACCCGGTTACGCACCCGCTTTTCAACCTGAAGCGCACCAATTTCGCCTTCCATGACGCCAAAAATCTTTTCCAGACGGTCATGCACGTCAAGTGTCTCAAGCAAATCCTGTTTTTCCGGGATTTTTACCGCCAGATGTGAGGCGATCATATCGGCAATTTTATCAGCGTCTTCAACCTGCTCTACCGCACTCAACACCTCGGTGGCGATTTTCTTGTTCAGCTTAATATATTGTTCAAACTGCTGGACTGTCGCACGGCCAAGCGCAGCCGTATCAGCGCCGCGATCACCAGTTTGCTCAACCAGTTCTGCCTCGACAAACAGATAGCCTTTATCATCGGTCAATGTGTCACGGCGCAGGTGCAAACGCTCACCGCCTTCGACCAGCACCTTGACGGCCCCGTCCGGCAGTTTCAACAGCTGCAAGATTGTTCCAAGCGTGCCAGTTGTATAAAGACCATCAGCGTCAGGATCTTCAATACCGGCCTCAGTCTGGGTCGCCAGAATAATCTGCTTGTCCTCAGCCATAACAGCCTCAAGCGCCTTGATCGATTTTTCACGACCGACAAACAGAGGCACGATCATATGTGGAAATACCACAATGTCACGAAGCGGAAGAACGGGAAGCGCAGTTACAGACAATTCAGTCATTGGAACTTACCTTTAATTATATAAACTGGATAGGCCGCGCGATACGCTGCCACTAGCAGATATGGGGCTTGTGTGACCGGCTTTCAACCACCCGAACACACAAACAAACAGGGCAATTAGGCGCCCTGTTCTGCACCTTGCGGGCGTTTTGCATGAACAACCAATGGTGCGGCGCCGTTATCGACAACATCAGCATTGATCACCACCTCTTCAATATCCCCTGTTGTGGGGATATCAAACATAGGCTCCATAAGGATGTTTTCCATGATGGAGCGTAATCCGCGCGCACCCGTCTTGCGCTCAATCGCCTTGGCGGCGACGGCTTTTAGGGCATCTTCACGGAATTCAAGGCGGACATCATCCATTTCAAACAGCTTTTGATATTGTTTCAAAAGTGCATTTTTTGGCTCGGTCAAAATTTGGATCAGTGCGTCCTCATCAAGATCCTCCAGCGTTGCCACCACCGGCAGACGCCCGACAAATTCAGGGATCAGGCCAAATTTAATCAAATCTTCAGGCTCAAGATCGGCAAGAAGCTCACCGATTTTGCGGTCATCAGGATCGCGCACATCAGCACCAAAGCCAATGCCTGCGCCGGTATGGCGACCTGCAATCAACTTATCAAGACCGGCAAAGGCCCCCCCGCAAATAAACAGGATATTGGTCGTATCGACCTGCAAAAACTCTTGTTGCGGGTGCTTGCGCCCCCCTTGCGGCGGCACTGACGCGACAGTCCCTTCCATAATCTTCAACAAGGCCTGCTGCACACCTTCGCCCGACACGTCGCGGGTGATTGACGGGTTGTCTGATTTGCGCGAAATCTTGTCAACCTCGTCAATATAGACAATGCCGCGCTGCGCACGCTCGACATTATAATCGGCAGCCTGCAGCAGCTTTAGAATGATATTTTCCACGTCCTCGCCCACATAACCGGCCTCGGTCAATGTGGTGGCATCGGCCATAGTAAAGGGCACATCAAGCATCCGCGCCATGGTCTGAGCCAACAGCGTCTTGCCACAACCGGTTGGGCCGACAAGCAGGATATTTGATTTTGAAATCTCGACATCACCAGTGCGGCCAGCATTTGCCAGACGCTTGTAATGGTTGTGAACGGCCACTGCCAGCACCCGCTTTGCGCGTGCCTGACCGATTACATATTCATCCAAAACATTTTTGATATCAGACGGGGTTGGCACGCCATCATGGCTTTTTGACAATTGTGTCTTGTGCTCTTCGCGGATGATGTCCATGCACAGCTCAACGCATTCATCGCAGATGAATACAGTCGGGCCAGCAATCAGTTTGCGCACCTCATGCTGGCTCTTTCCGCAAAAAGAACAGAACAAGGTTCCTTTTTCAGCATCATCTTTTTTTGCCATTTTACGGCTCCTGCGCTTGATCTTTTGGCCAGCATTACCGCCAGCCAGTGAAATGATTGCGGCCCCAGTCTAGAGCGCGACCATGATTAGTTACAAACAAATTCTGTGCCAAAGCCTAAAACAACGCCGCTGCAAGCATCAGCGTCGATGGCTTAGCTATCTGATTTCGGTGCTGGCCGCTTTTCGACTACCTGGTCAATAAGCCCAAAATTCTTTGCATCTTCGGCAGTCATGAAGGTGTCACGATCCATAATTTTTTCAATTTGCTTGATTGTCTTGCCGGAATGTTTTTCATAAATCCCGTTCAAACGTTGGCGCAAATCAAGGATTTCCTTGGCATGAATTTCGATATCTGTTGCCTGTCCCTGAAACCCGCCAGATGGCTGGTGAGTCATGATACGCGCATTGGGTAGGCTGTAGCGCTTGCCGGCCGCGCCAGCGGTCAGCAACAATGATCCCATGGATGCGGCCTGCCCCATACAGACAGTCGACACCTCCGGCCGGATATATTCCATTGTGTCGTAAATCGCCAAACCAGACGTTACAATGCCGCCGGGCGAGTTAATATACATCGAAATATCCTTGGTTGGATTTTCCGATTCCAAAAACAGCAATTGCGAGCAAACCAGTGAGGCGACACCATCGTCAATCGGGCCGTTCAGGAAAATAATCCGTTCTTTTAACAGGCGCGAGAAAATATCATAAGCACGCTCCCCGCGATTGGTTTGTTCAACCACCATCGGCACAAGATTGGCCTGCACCGGGTCGCTAATACGGTCTTGCACGCTGAAGGGAAAATTTCCGATATTTTGGCTCATTCACTGTCTCCTAGGACATCTTGCAAGACCGCAATTTGCAGCCCGTTTTTCTTTTTACAACGCAGTCACATCAACCCGGTGCCACCAAGCCCCCGCAACGGCGTTACGCCGCCGCAGATCGCCTTGCATCTAATATATGGGCATCGGCAAAAGCGGTTCAAGCAAAACCTCAATAAACCGCGGCCGATTTCAAGATTTTTAAGCGATAAAGCCAGCCTGCTTGCCGTCCGGCTAGCCTTCAGTGCTATCCAATTGCCCCGCAAATCATTAATCAATCGCGGCATAGCAGCATCAGACCAAAAAGGGCCGCCAAATCTGGCAGCCCTTATTTTTTGAGCCCTGACGTTTTAAGACCTGACGTTTTGGTTGCTAACGTCTTCGGGTTTAACGTCTTTGGCGGTTACTTCTTTGCAGCGGCTTTCTTAGCTGCTGGCTTTTTCGCCGCGGCTTTTTTGGCTGCTGGCTTTTTCGCTGCGGCTTTTTTGGCTGCTGGCTTTTTCGTCGCTGCCGCCTCTTCCGGCTCTTTATAGAGCGTTTCAGCGTCGATTGTGACCTCGGTCACCTTGGCCATTTCCAAAACAAAATCAATGACTTTATCTTCAAAGATAGGGCCAGCGATTTGCTGCATTGCCTGTGGATTTTTTTGGAAATATTCCAAAACCATCTGTTCTTGCCCCGGGAAGCGGCGCGCTTCTTCAAAAACGGCGCGGCGTGTATCTTCTTCGGTGACTTCGATGTTGTTTTCACGGCCAATCTCGGTCAGCAGCAGGCCAAGACGCACACGACGGTTGGCAACGGTTTCAGCCTCTGCCTTGGCGTCGTCATCCATGCCTTCATCAGCGGCCGGATGATCATGCTCATGGTCGTGATCATGGTCGTGGTCGTGGTCGTGATCATGGTCGTGATCGGCAGCCTTCGGGTTCATCGCCCGCGCAACTGACTCATATTCCTGCTTAAACAGTGATGGCGGCACCTCAAAGGCTTCACCTTCAGCCAGCGCATCAAGAACGTTCTTCTTCACCAATTGACGGAGCGCCGTTTGGTGCTGGCCGTTTATCTGCTCGGCAATCGCGTTTTTCAAACCATCAAGGTTTTCAAAGCCAAGACGTGTCGCCAACGCATCGTCAATGCTGGCATCGGCTTTTTCGTGAAGTTCGTTGATCTTGACCTCAAAAACAGCCAATTTACCGGCCAGATGAGGTGCTTGATACTCCTGGGGGAATGTCACGGGAACATCAATTGTTGTCCCCGGCTTCGCGCCAACCAACCCGTCTTCAAAGCCCGGGATAAAGCTGTTTGAGCCAAGTTCAAGCGAGTGACCCTCAGCCGAACCGCCCTCAAAGGCTTCGCCATCGATGCGGCCAATGAAATCGATAATCGCTACATCGCCCAATTTGGCGGCACGCGCCTTTGAAATCGGGGCAGTTGGACGATTTTCATCGGCGATCCGTGCCAATGTCTCTTCAACCTCTTTTGGGTCGCTGTCGATCTTGGGCTTGTCGATGCTCAATTTACCAAGGTCCGGCATCGCGATCGCTGGCATTACCTCACACGCAAGTGACGCCTCAAGGTCTTTGCCCTCATCATATGATTTGATGTCCAGCTGCGGCTGGCTGGCAAGACGAAGATCATTGCCTTCTACTGCCTGTCGTGCGGCCTCATCCAGCGCTGCCTTGATGGCATCGCCACGAACCTGGTCGCTAAACCGTGATTTGACAACTGACATCGGCACTTTACCCGGGCGGAACCCCGGCATTTTCACCGTTGTCGCGATCTCTTCCAGCTTTTTGGAAACTTCGGCGTCAATCTCGGCTGCAGTGATTATGATTTGATATTCACGCAACAGGCCTTCTGATTTGGTCTCAGAAACATTCATCGAACCATCTATCCTTTATCTTGCCATGACCGGGTTTCCGGCCGTTTCGTGATATGGCAGCACGGCCATATCGGTTTTTACAGACCAGCATTAACAGCAGCAAACCAATTGCCGTGACCGATCTCACTAATTTTTTTCGGGGCTGCGGGTGATGCCGCCCAGCCCTTGACCGTTTACCGCAAATGCGGCTGAACATTCGGTTCCGTCAGATGGTGCGGGCGGAGGGACTCGAACCCCCACGACTTTCGCCACTGGTACCTAAAACCAGCGCGTCTACCAATTCCGCCACGCCCGCACTTCGTCATCTGCTTCACTATGCTCGGCGTCCCTTTTTCCGCACCAAAGCGCGGCCAGAGACCCCAGTTTTCCCCATCAATTGTCAGGAGAAATGGGGCGAGTGACCGGTTTTGAACCGGCGACCTCCAGTGCCACAAACTGGCGCTCTAACCAACTGAGCTACACCCGCCATCAGCAACGCGGCCGAACTCCCGTCTAATGAGGAACTGCCGACCCGAAACTGGACGCGAACATAATCCAAGCCTTGTCAGCATGCAAGGGGGTTTTACAGCTCTTTTTTCGGCGAAAATAAACGGCTCTCGCGCGGTTTCGTCACGCGTGGCAAGCCAACCCGCATCACAGATCAGGCAGTTGGTGGCCGTCCGGGCTTGAACACACCGGTCGCACTCGCAACCAGCCGTTCATCCGGCGCGACAATCTCGCCCTCGGCGAAAAACAGCGATCGGCCAGCACCAGTACGCCGCGCCCTTGCCGTTGCAAACCCATCATCCAGCCGCATCGCCGACACATATTGCGTTGTCAAAGACAGCGTCAGCCCCGGATACAGACCATCTGGCTCGGGCCGAAAGCTGCCGCACATCGCCAATGCCACATCAAGCATACTGGCATAAAGCCCGCCATGCACCAGCCCAAGCGGGTTTAGATGATCGGCGCTAAGATCAACCCGTACCGACGCCATGCCATCTTGCCACTCGAGGATCATGATACCATTCACCCGGTTAAACCCGCCCGAACGGTTCAGCGCATTGATGCGCTGGTCTTTATGCATGCCTATCATTGTTTGGCTCATCTCGCTGGGGTTGGCGCATCGGTTTGCTCAGTTTTGGGTCATTTAGTAGTGCTTTTCCGGCAGTGGTGCTT
>Ga0255757_10000232_pt1 | contig 53602 bp, 39 predicted proteins | sample 071ome_27_FD_179957 | JGI IMG/M metagenome (GOLD analysis project Ga0255757, IMG submission 179957) | Coastal salt marsh microbial communities from the Groves Creek Marsh, Skidaway Island, Georgia - 071409AT metaG (version 2) | ecosystem: Environmental > Aquatic > Marine > Intertidal zone >...
ACTCTGATCATAAAAGGTTTGTCGAGCGCCTCATCAATACTCGCGAGGCCGCAACACCACCACATCCTGTTCGGCGCGATTTTTGACGATCATGTTATCTGGAAGAATGCCACGCCAACAGACATTGGGATACACGATGGAATGCCGTCCAATCAAGCTACCCGGATTGAGCACGGCATTGCACCCCACTTCACCATAGTCACCGATGACTGCTCCCAGCTTCCTCATTCCGGTATCGATGGGCATGCCATGCACGTCGACATCATCCACAAAAATGGTGTCCTGGGTCAGTTTGAAGTTGGAAATTTTAACCCCGGCTCCCAGGTGGGCATGGAAACCCAGAATGGAATCCCCAACATAATTGAAATGAGGGGCCACCGCATGGTTGAAAAGGATGCTATGCTTGATCTCGGTGGCATTTCCGACCACGCAGTGATCGCCTATGATGACGTTTTCACGGATATAGGCATTCGCCCGAATTTGACAATTTTTGCCGATGATGGCAGGCCCCAGGATGGTGGCACCCGGCTCGATGACCGTCCCTTCACCGATGAAGACGTTCTCCCCGATGAATCCCGGTTGTCCTACAGTTGTGTGCAATTGCTCGGGGCGAACGTTTTTTGCAACGTAATCCTTCAAGCCTTTCAAGCCTTCCCAAACGCGGGAAAGGTCGGTGAACAAACAGGCATGTTCGGTTTCCTCCAAATTTAAAAAATGCTCCGGTCTCAGCATGCGGGGTATCCTACGTATCCTCTGTACAATGGAAAGTGAAAACAGATAGAGCAGCTTACAAAAGTCTCGAAAGGTAGGTTTCAAGGTTGAATCCACTTTATCGAATTTGAGAAAACACCGTGTTCAAAATTACAACTCAACTAAAAACCCACTCCACACATAGGTCATTACATATTCACTATCAACATTTAACCACTCAAACCACCTCCCAACCGGGTAAAGAAAGCCACTCAAAGTTGGTATTGGCAGCTTTTTTGCTATTTCACAGAGAGAAAATGATTAGGATTGGCACAGCTTGGAAGGACATGAGGATGGAATCGAAAATCGAGTCTCGAATAACGAAAGGGCACAGACACAACCTGACAGGGAGAATGTCGCTGATGGCATGCCTGCTACTCGTGGGTCTGGCACCTTGGCTGGCAGCCCAAAAACCGGACACTGCACCAGCTGCCCCGGTGGCATTTAGAGGCAAGGCATCCGAAGGAAAAATTGAGCTTACCTGGAGCCATACGTCCAGCCGCACATTGACTGGATTCGAACTGATCCGTTCCCTCACCCCCGACAACCCGGAAACGCCAACCAGACTCCCAAACGATGCAGATTCATTTACAGATGAGATGATTGTGGATGGCTTGACCTACACCTACGAGCTGTATGCACTCGAAGGAGATGCCAAGAGCGAACCAGCCACCCTCAGCATCCAAGGAATCGGGGCTTCAGCCCCCACACCGACCGATCCGCCTGTCGATCCGACTGATCCGACTGATCCGACTGATCCGGTTGATCCGGGCCCTAACCCGTCGCCAGGCATCAAACCCCGCGTTGTTCGGCAATCCGGATCAGCGGAGCTGCTTCCGGGTGTATCCGCGACATTAAACGTGGAGGCTGAAGGAACGGCTCCTCTGGAATATCAGTGGTTTTTCAACGGCATTGAACTTCCGAATGCAACGGAACCTTTCCTGCAGGTTAATAACTTCAATGAGAACAAAGTGGGAAATTACATATTGAGAGTCACCAACGCTGCTGGTTCGATCTTATCCAATCCCATGCGACTGGATCTGAATGCCAATCAGGGACAAACAATCGTAGCCATCACCTGGGATGCCAGGTTTGAAAGCGCCGAAGGCAACAACAGCAAACCAGTCGGGGTCTTTCATCAGGGTAGTGGAGCTGTCGTTGCCGGAACTTTTGCGGAAAATGACGGCAACAACCGGGACCTTCTGGTCATCGGCTACGATTCCAGTGGAAAACAGAGTTGGGCGGTTCGTCCGAGCTTTAATGATAATAGCCAGGAAACGGCTGAAACCGCCGTCATGGATAGCTCCGGCAATGTGATTGTCGGAGGTATTTCCCTGGTCAACCCGGCAGATTTGGTGGAAGAAATCACTCAGGACCTTCCACAAGGCCCTGTTCAACTTCCATTTCTGGCATCCGTTGGCAGTGGAGGATCGATCAATTGGACATTCTCGCCCCCCATTTCTCCTGAAGATCGAATTGACATCGTGGACATGCAGTCGGACCGCAATCAATCCATTTTTCTCCTGGCGAACATGAAATCCAGAGAAGCGGAGGGGATGATCATTCAAGAACTGAACGCCAGTAGCGGCGAACCTTTCGAACCCATTTGGTCCGATCCCAAGGCCCCCTTCTTTGCAGAAGCCATGGCTGTTTCTCCCAATGGGCGCATTTATGTCCTGGGAGTTTCGAGTGATAATGGTGGTGAGTTGGAAGTCCGATGTTATCGACAAAATGGCCGCATGGATTGGGCAACCAACCTGGCCAGCCTGGGGTATTCCCGATTTGCTCCGGACAGTATCCACGTGGATCCCAGAGATGCCCTTTACCTCGTAGGAACCACCGTCAGCGCAGACACCGGGGCTGACATCCAGATCATTCACCTGAATTCCGATGGAACCAATCATTGGCAAAACCAGATTTCACTAAAGGGAAACACCACCGAAATCCCCGAAGTGGCTGCCGTTGATTCAAACGGGGCATTGATCGTAGCCGGCACAACAAGCTCCCCCACCTCGGGCACACAGATCATCATCGGCAAATTCCTGGCGGCAGGTCGTGCGGCATGGGCCAGTGCAGTTCCCCCCTCCTCACCAAACCAACCGGACCAGGTCACCAGCATTGACCTGGACACCAACGATACCATTTACCTTTCAGCCATCCGGTATGACGCCCAGACTGGTCAGGATTTTGCATCCCTTGTCTTTGCCCCTACTGGAGAACTGACATATGAAACGAGATTCAAAGAAAACAGTAACGCACCGGAAGAAGCCACTCATATTGATGCCGACTCGAATGGAAACGTTCTTTTAACGGGATTCACCACCATCAACAACGAGCCACAGATTGTCACAGTAAGACAAGCCCCCAGAGCCACCGAAACCAATGAACTCCCCGAGATCAAATGGAACGATCAACCTTTCCAAAAACCGGTGGCCGCCCCTGGAAAATGGACCTTGGAACTCGAGGCCAAGGATCCCGATGGAACCATCACAAAGGTCGAGTTTGTGGAAGGGCTGAATGTATTGGCTACGGACACAGAATCTCCATTCACCTACGATTTTTCATCCGATGCAGCCGAAACACGCCGTTTCTTTGCCCGCGCCTATGATGATCAGGGCGGCGTTTCCATTTCCGATGTGCTGAATGTGGAAATCATTCTTCCCGCGGAAGAAGGCCCCGTTTTGTCCCAGACACTCACAGACCAGACCGTTACGTCCGGATCGGACCTGACCTTGGACTTTGGCGTGGTTGGCGCTGAGCCGTTGCGCTACCAATGGTTTTTGAATGGTGAACGTTTGAAGGGTGCTGATGAGGAAACCCTGCCCATCCTTCCCGCAGTCACTCGAGCCAATTCAGGAAGTTACTTATTGCGTGTGGAAAACAGGGACGGAAGAAACTTTTCAGATCCAGTCATCGTCTCACTTGACTGGCCTGTTCTCGATGGAGCGGATGCATTCAGTCAGGCAACCGCCCTCCCCGGAAATTCGGGTAATGTACGCACGAGCAACGAAAACGCCAGCCTGGAAGCAGGCGAACCGCGTCATGGCAACAAGCGCGGCGGAAAATCCATTTGGTATACCTGGCGCCCGGATGCTTCGGGATTGGCTACCCTTTCCTTACAAGGTTCGAGCTTTGACACATTGCTCTCCGTCTACGCGGGCAACGATATTGCGACGTTAACCGAACTTGAGAGGGACGACGACCGCGGCGGTTTTTCTACCAGTGCCCTCCAGTTCAACGCACAAGCGGGGGTGGATTACCTGATCGCTATTGACGGTTTCAACGATGCCAGCGGAAACATCCTATTCAGTTGGGACCTCAATGTTGCACAACTGGTCAGCATCCCCAGAGTCCGGATCACCCCTGAAAAAAACACCGTCAACCTGGGCGAAGACATTCCACTTACCGCCTCGGTCACCGGAAACATCCAAAACGTCACCTTGCAATGGTTCCACAACGGCACACCCGTTCCGGGAGCGAACGGCACGACATTGGTTGTTACGGCAGCGACACCACAGGATGCGGGTGCCTACTGGATCACCCTGGATGCGGGCGGCAACAATACCCGCACACAACCCGCACACCTCACTGTCAACGTCCCTAGACGAGGAGGACGCATCATTCGGGAATTGGTATTGGAAGAAAAATTTGCAGATTTGTTCTTCAATATTCAGGACTTGCGCCCCGGACTGCTGTTCCAACCTCAGCGCGTAGGCTCCGCGTTCCGTACGCGTCAGGCATCCTTGGCCACGGGCTTTACCGGCGCACAGATCTTCAACACCTTCGGCGCGACCAAGGAAGCTGGCGAACCGGATCATTGCGGCATTCCCGGAGGCGCCTCCCAATGGTTCGCATATGAAGCCCCCGCGGACGGCGATCTGACCATCAGTACGGACGGCAGCGATTTTGATACCGTCATGGCGGTATACACCTCCACTGGCAGCAGTTTTGATGACCTCACCGAAGTGATCTGTGACAATGATAGCGGAGCGGATGGACTCGACAGCCTGGTCACCTTTTCGGTGACAGCCGGAACAGTCTACTTCATCGCAGTCGATGGAGTGGATGCTGCCACCGGCACCGTCAACCTCGCCTACGAACTGGATGTGGGCATGAGCATCCAGAACGTCGGTCTCCAAAACGAAGGTCTGCAATTCGAAGTCCAGACAGTCCCCGGCCTCAACTTCCTCATCGAAGGAACTGAAGACATGATCACCTGGAGCATTCTTGAAAGCACCAGCTCGGTAGACGGCACCTACATCTACACCGACAGCACCGCGTTACCCGGGGTTGGAACCCTTCGTTTCTACCGCGTCACACCAGGTGAATAATATTTGGATTTGATTTTCGGGCGGGATTCCTGAAGATACATCCATGTTCCAGCGAGTGCTTTTACTATGGATGGCTTGTACCTTGAGTCTGAACGTGGCCGCTGAGCGCCCGAATATCCTGCTGATCATGGCGGATGATCTGGGCTTCTCGGACCTTGGTTGCTACGGATCTGAGATCAAAACCCCCAACCTGGATCGACTCGCGAAATCAGGTCTGAGGTTCACACAGTTCTACAACACCGCCAAATGCCACTCGTCCCGGGTTTCCCTATTGACCGGACTCTACTGTGATCAGGCGGGTTCGGAATCATTGAACCGGGGAACCACCATCGCCGAGGTATTGGGATCCGCCGGTTACTTCACGGCCATGTCCGGAAAATGGCATTTGAGCAAGCAACCCACCGATTTTGGATTCGACCGCTACTGGGGGCATTTATCCGGCGCCGTCAATTTCTTCGTAGGAGACAATTCCTTTCGCTTGAATGGAGAAAAGTGGGAAGTACCCGAAACCCTGAATGGCAAACCTTTTTACACCACCCATGCCATGACCGATTTCGCGCTGGACTTCCTCGACGAAGCCACGCAAACCGATAAACCCTTCTTCCTATACGTCGCCTACAACGCCCCGCACTACCCGTTGCAAGCTCCCGAAAAAGATGTCCGCAAGTATGAGGGTCAATATGATCAAGGATGGGATGCTTTGCGAAAAACAAGACATCAGCGTCAGTTGGATTCCGGTCTGCTTCCAGCCAAATGGAATCTATCCCCTCGCCCGGACCATGTCCCGGCATGGAGTGATGTCGAATCTTCGGAAAAATCCTGGGAAGCCGATCGCATGGAAGTCTTTGCCGCCATGGTGGACGTATTGGATCAGAACATTGGAAGACTCGTTCAACGACTGAAAGACCAGGGCGTCTATGACAACACCTTGATTCTCTTTTGTTCGGATAATGGTGCCTGCCCGTTTGAACGAACCAGGGGAAGATATCTGAAACCTTGGGATCCAAAATCTTACTGGACGTACGACGCCAGTTGGGCACACGCCGGAAACACCCCGTTTCGTCTGTATAAACAAAACCAGCATGAAGGTGGCATCAGCTCACCCATGATCGCTCACTGGCCCAAAGGCCTGAAACTAAAATCCGGTGAAGGTATCCGCACTCTCAAAGACGGCAGTGCGGTCACAGACCAACCCGCCCACCTGATCGATGTCATGGCCACCGCGATCGAACTCGGCGATGCCACCTACCCCTCACAAGTTGGCGAACGCAAGATCGATCCTTTGATGGGCAAATCACTCGCGCCCATCTTCGAAGGTAAGCAGCGCGATCCCCACGAAACACTTTACTTTCACTTTGGAACCGATCGGGCCTTGCGTCAGGGACCATGGAAACTGGCATCCGCAAAACTGGGGCGTTGGGAGCTCTATAACATGGATGAAGACCGCACCGAACTCAACGATCTGTCAGAACAACATCCCGAGCGAGTGGAAGCCATGGCCAAAGAATGGTTTAAGATCGCAAAAGATGTGGAACGGCTCAAAGGCAAACAAGTCGCACCGGTCAAAGACAAGCGAACGCCCCTGAACTTCCGCAGGAGCACCAAAAGCGGTTCGGCTGCCAGGAATTAACCAGATCCTTTGCTTTCAATCATATGCACGCATCAATCGTCCGATCATTCTGGATCATCCTGACCATCGTCCTCGCCGCACCAGTTCTGGCTCAGGAAAAGTTACCTGCGTTGAATCCTGAAAAAGGAATTCGATTCCACCCTGTCGAACAACATATCGAGGGATGGAACATCCATATTGAACCGACCTTATTGGAGACAGACAAAGGAAAACAGGCCATTCGCATGCTGGCCGATCATTTGCACCGAATCTCCATCCTGATTCCGGCGGAACCTCTCAGGAAAATGCGGACATTGGAGATTTGGATGGAAGAGAACCACCCCACCCTTAAATCCATGCAGTATCATCCGAGCCAGGGGTGGTTGACAAACAACGGACACGATCCGCGTCTGGCAAAGAAGGTGCATATCCCGGTTGCTGCACACCTGCTTTCACGTCAACAACTCCTGAAACATCCAGCAGTCGTGTTGCACGAACTGGCCCATGCTTACCATGATCAGATTCTCGATTTCGATCATCCGGAGATTCTGGCAGCCTTCAAAAAAGCGGAGGCGGCCGGGACATACGAGGAAGTGTTGCTCTACACCGGGAAAAAAGTCCGCCACTACGGGCTCACCAATCACAAGGAATACTTCGCCGAGGCCACCGAAGCCTATTTTTATCGCAACGACTTCTACCCCTTCGTCCGCGCCGAACTCGAACTCCACGATCCGGAGATCCATAAAGTGCTGGAGAAAATTTGGGGTAACGCTCGATGAAAACAGGTGGGTGCAAGTCAGGCCGAGGTCTGAACAGCTGCCTCCTGCTTTCTATATTGAGGCATCTCCATGATGACACCGGCAACCATCAATAGCACAAATATCTAACACAGGCTGAACAGCTAATCCTTTTCTTGAATCAATGCCAGCGCGATGTCCGACTTGAATGAAGGAGCACTGAGGACTCTGATGCCGCCGCCCTGTATTTTTTCCTTTTTCCGAATTTCTCCGGTCAATGTATCGGTCCAGCATGCAGACCAAGATCCCTCCGTTAGTTGAATCTTGAGTTCAATCGGACCATCATTGACCAGATAGATTGCCATGGCTTTCCCTGGCTGAACCAGGGCGCGCGCGTTTCCACCTTCCGGCACACCACCATGAATCACTGAATTGTCGGGATGCATGTGAACGAAATCAAACTGGCGGATAAAATCTCCAAGAATCTTCATCTGCCTGCGAAAACCGGTATTACCTCCCCCTGGTTGAGTGGACGGATAGTCAAAGGTTCCGTCCTCAAATCCGACCGCGAACGAGTAATCTAGGTGATTGAACAACCCCCCACCCGCGATGATAAAATCCCAGGCTTCTTTACGATATGGTTCATCGGCGTTACCTCGAAATCCGGTTTCATTGTCGCCGATCACTTTGTTCAAATGGTAATTCATCCCCACAGCATCGGGAGGAGTGGCGTAATGGAAGTTGAACACGGAAACTCCGGGATGCGGATCTTCGATCAAGGCCTTTTTGTTGGCGATGTTTTGAGTGATCAGGTGCTTTTTGGCGAACCCCTGCTCCGTTTCAATCATGATGTCGGCAATGCGATGCTGCCATTCCATCGTCACGCCCCCGAAGTATGGTTCGTTGGCGATTTCGAGCATGACGTTGTCGTATGGATTGAGGACTTCGGTGAGTTTCCGCGTCAAAGCTTCCTGATAGGCCAGCAATCCACCATTTCGATCCAATGTATAAACATCGTTCCGGCCGATATCTCCGACACCGTTGACGTTATTGGCAGCATTCATCGGACTCAATTCCCACTGCATATCCCGATACATGGGACAAAAAAAGGTAAACTCAACGACCACACCTTTCTCCTGAGCATACTCCACCAGATCCCTGAGACGTTTGAAATAAGCCGGATCCCATGCATCCAGATCAAACTTGTTGCCACCATTCGCATAACCAGGCGTATCACTCCGTTTCCAGGGAGTGAGGAGACGCCCCTCCAGCGGGGCCAATGTGTTTCTTGTGATTTTAAACGCTCCCTGAGGCTCGCAATAGGCCCCACTGAACACACGGGTCAGGTTCATTTCCTGATCCGCAAGCGTATCCAGATAGGTTCGATAGTTAAAATCAAGATTCAAAAGAGCTCCATAATGCTCGGCCGAAGTGATTAAGATAGTGGGTTGCCCCCGCCACAAGAAGTAGTGCGGGTTATCGGGATGCAGTCGGATGGGCGCAGCAGACTGAGCTTCAGCCACATTAGCTTGGCCCAACAGAAACAAAACCGCCCCAACGAAAACAGGTATCAGCGAAGAGACTTTCATGATTCAAAACAGATTGACGACATCTTAAGGGATATCTGCATCGCCGTCACTTTAATCTTAACTGATAAAGAGATACCTCATTCACTTCAGCGAGGGCTTGTTTGAGGTTCAAACCTAGTAAAACGAAATCCGCACAATCAAGGAACCCGCTTGCGTCTGGGAGGGAAGCTCGTTAGCCTGTGGGCATGAGTCAATATGGTGCTCCCATTGGAGGCAAACCACCCGGCGGCCCCGTTCCGCCGCGCGGTTATTATTCGCCCTACCCACCGCCCCGGCGTCGGTTTGGCTTGTGGTTTATCATCTTTGTATTGTTCGGATTACTGGTGCTCAGCACCTTGAGCAACATGGGGTATTACCTCGATTCCGTGGCGAACTCGGGAAGCGCCGGTATCGGCCTCCCTAAACTGGAGGAGATCCAGGTGGAAAACAATGGCGCCAGCGACAAGATCCTGGTGGCGGATGTCACCGGCATCATATCCAGTCTGGCGCTGGAGCGGAGCGGGGTCAACATGGTGCGCTGGATGGATGAGCAACTCAAACAGGCGGCCGAAGATTTCCAGATCAAAGCTGTCATCCTGAAGGTGGATTCCCCCGGGGGCGAAGTCCTGGCTTCGGATCAAATCTATGAAACCATCCTGAAATTCCAGGAAGAAACCGGCAAACCGGTCATCGCCTCCATGGCAGGACTGGCCGCATCCGGAGGATACTACGTTTCGGCGCCCTGCCGCTGGATTGTTGCCCACCCGCTGACCATCACCGGCAGCATCGGCGTGATCATGCACGGTTACAATTACCGTAACTTAATGGAGAAAGTTGGAGTGGAACCCAACGTTTTCAAAAGCGGAAGATTCAAGGACATGCTCAGTGGCGAAAAATTCCCCGACGACGTTTCACAGGAAGAAAAAGCCATGGTGCAGGAAATGGTCGACACCACCTTCAATCGCTTCAAACAAGTCATCCAGGAAGGCCGTGACTGGGCCCAAAGTCAGGATGGCGACTCCGGCAAACCGCTTGCAACAAATTGGCAAAATTTCGCCGACGGTCGAATCCTATCGGGCGAACAAGCTTTCGAATTGGGATTGGTGGATGAATTGGGCGGATTTGACAAGGCGGTCGAACGAGCCAAATCACTTGCCGGCATTGCCGAGGCCAACCTGATTGCTTACGACAAGCCCTTTTCATTTTCCTCCTTCTTTCGTTTTCTGGGCAAAGCGGAATCCAATCAAAAGATCGAGGTCGACCTTGGCTTTGATCGCCCCAGATTACAGGCTGGCCGTCTATACCTGCTTTCACCGACTTACATTCAATAATTCACCTTCATTTAATCGCATTCCCCCACAATCACATGGCAGCTAAAAAAACATCCAAAAAGGCAAAGACACAAAAACCGGATGATGTCTTGATCATCGCAGACAGCGAACTCAGCGCCGATATGCTTTATGCCACCGGCATGTTCGTCCCCGACCCCTTCATATACCTACGTCGCAAGGGCAAGGAAATCATCTGCATGAGCGATCTGGAATTCGATCGAGCAGCCAAGGAGGCCCCTCATTGTGAAGTGGTGTCCCTCACAAAAATTCAGTCCATCCTGCGACGGACGGGTGTTGAACAGCCGGGCTGGGGAGAAGTGGCGAGTTGGATGTTGAACAAATACCGGGTTCAATCCATTCAGGTTCCGGATGCATTCCCATTGAAGATGGCCAACATCATCAATAAACATTGTCCCAAAATTAAATTGAACCCCACCGAAGTGTTCCCGGAACGCCTCATTAAACAGCCCAAAGAAATTAGTCACCTGCAGGAAGCATTGCGCATGACGGAAGTTGGGTTGGAAGTAGCGGTCCGCACCTTGAAACAATCAAAGATCGGGCCCAAGGCACAGCTTCTCTTCCAAGGCAAACCCCTGACTTCCGAAAAACTGAGAACCATTATCCACACAGCTATCTGCCAGGAAGGCGGACAAGCCAACAATACGATTGTCGCCGGAGGCAACCAGGCTTGCGATCCGCATAACCGGGGCACAGGACGACTCAAAGCCCACCAGGCCATCATTCTTGACATCTTTCCCCGTTCAGAAACAACGGGATATTTTGGCGACATGACGCGCACCGTGGTGCGGGGCAAAGCCAGTGATGGGGTGAAGAAGCAATACGCAGCCGTGGGCGAAGCCCAACAGGCGGCCATCGACATGGCTCGAGATGGAGTCTCCGGCCTTGCCATCCATGAAGCAGTGGAAAACGTATTTAAAAAACACGAATTCCCCACCAAGCGCATCAAAGGGCGGATGTCGGGATTCTATCACGGAACCGGTCACGGACTCGGACTCGAAATCCACGAATGGCCCCGCATGGGGAAAGCGTCGCAGGATATCATGCGTTCCGGCAATGTCATGACCGTTGAACCAGGCCTCTATTATTACGGCATCGGCGGTGTTCGCCTGGAAGATGTCATCGTGATTCGCCCGGGCAAGGCGCGCGTGCTTACTTCCTTCGAAAAGGTTTTGGAAATTTAATCAAATTAAGACTTCAGACAAACAAGCGATATGCGAGTGACAGATCGGTCCAAAGAACTATTTGCAGCTTCATTGAAACACATTCCCGGAGGCGTCAACTCCCCCGTCCGGGCCTTTCGTGCGGTGGGTGGCGAGCCTTTTTTTGTCGACCGCGCCAAGGGCGCCCACATATGGGATGTCGATGGAAATGATTACATTGACTACGTCGGCACGTGGGGACCGGCGATTCTTGGCCACGCCTACCCGGGCATTATCGACGCGGTCAAAAAAGCAGCGGATCACGGGACCAGTTTTGGCATCCCCAATCCATACGAACCCCGCATGGCCGAACTGATCAAGGAACTGTTCCCCAATGTGGACAAGGTCCGCATGTGCAATTCCGGAACAGAAGCCTGCATGAGCGCCATCCGTGTGGCTCGCGGCGCGACCGGTCGGGACAAGATCATTAAATTCGATGGATGTTATCATGGACATACGGATTCACTTTTGGTCAAGGCCGGTTCGGGCGCTTTGACATTTGGGAATCCTGACAGTGCGGGCGTGCCCAAAGAGTTCACTCAACACACCGTCGTCCTCCCCTACAACGATGCCGATGCCGTGACGCAAGCGTTGGAAGCCAACAAAGATCAAGTCGCCGCCATCATCCTGGAACCCATTGTTGGCAATGCCGGGTTGATATTACCCAAGGATGGTTTCCTGCAAAAGCTGCGCGAGCTCACTTCCAACCACGGAACGCTTTTGATTTTTGATGAAGTCATGACCGGTTTCCGTGTTTCAAAAGGCGGAGCCCAGGAACTCTACGGCATCAAACCGGACCTCACCTGCTTTGGAAAAATCATCGGCGGCGGTTTGCCGGTCGGGGCATTTGGGGGACGAGAAGATATCATGAATTACCTGGCCCCGGTCGGACCTGTTTACCAAGCCGGAACTCTCAGCGGCAACCCGCTCGCCATGGCCGCCGGGATCGCTGCACTGGAAGCATTAAAGTCCGGCGAAGTGCACCAACGACTTGAACAGCTTGGAACGCGCCTGGAAACCGGCATGAAACAAGCCGCTGCGGATGCCAATCTGGATGTCACCTTCCAACGTTGCGGGTCCATGTTCTGCGGATATTTCGGCAAAGACCCGGTTTATAATCTCGGTGACGCCATGAAATGTGATCGGGACCTTTTCACCCGATATTTCCATGGCATGCTCGAACGGGGCGTGTATGTGGCACCCTCACAGTTTGAAGCCGGATTCATTTCGGCGGCACACTCCGAAGAAGACATCGACAAAACCATCGAAGCCGCAGCCGAATCGATGAAACACATTCGCGACTGAGGCTGAGATTCCTTATTTTTATCATGCGTATCCTGGCCCTTGATCACGGAACAGTCAGAATCGGTGTGGCGATCAGCGACGAAATGAAGATGATCGCTCAACCGGCCCAATACATCGATGCCGTACCTTCTAATAAAATTGTGGATTACATCCGCTCCGAATGGGACGGCAAACTGGAACTCATCCTGGTGGGCATGCCCCGCAATATGGACGGGAGCTACGGCCCTGCTGCCGAAAAGGTGAAAGCATTCGTGGAGATGTTGAAGGAAAACCTCAGCACCCCCATCCGCACCTGGGACGAACGGCTGACCAGTGCCCAGGCCAACCGTGTCATGATCGAAGCAGACGTACGCCGCGACAAGCGCAAACAGAAAGTAGACTCCATGTCCGCGGCCATTCTTTTACAGAGTTATCTGGACGGTCAACTTTAGCTCCACACCGTTTCATAGCACCGATCAATCATGCTGGTCCTGAATCATCTGAAGCCGTTTGCCGTTGGAGGAACACGCCGGTGCTATATTCACCCCGATCATCCGGACCGCTGCGTCAAGGTGCTGCGTCCGGACCGAACCCCGGAGGAACGAAGAGCGCTTGCCACGGGATGGCGACGGTTCCGTGGGCTGAAGGGGTTTGACGACCAATGGAAAGAACTCAAAATATATCAATTCCTGCTCGCCAAGAACAATCCCCGCCTGTGGGATCATATCCCCAAATTCTACGGCACAGAGGAATCGGACCAGGGCCTGGCCATCGTCACCCAGATATACCGCAACCATGATGGAGCATTTCCTTCGAACCTTGAGGAATTATTGCCGTCCGGCATGACACAAGGCATCGGTAAGGCCATGGAGGAATTCAAGGCCTGGTTGCGCAGTGAATTGTTCCTTTCCAGAAACCTCCTGCCTCACAACATCATTGCGGTGGAAGAAGCGCCCGATCAATATCGTTTGGTCATCGTTGACGGTCTGGGCAACAGCGAATTCATTCCGGTATCGGATTGGTTCAAATTCCTTGCCCGAAAAAAAGTGGAGCGACGCATTCAAACTTTTGATTATCGCACCAGTATTCTGCTGCCAAAATCCTGATCAATCCCACGAACACCATGCAATTTCTGAAATCATTGGAAGTCAAAGTGCGCCGATTCAGAGACAAACTGAGTCCTCTGTTGTATGCCGGCAACACCTTTCATTGTCCCGTCTGCGAACATTCCTTCCGAAAATTTCGCAGTGCAGGCCGGGGCGAACGCAAACGTGCCAATGCCGTCTGTCCATGGTGCATTTCACGGGAGCGGGATCGCCTCGTTTACAGTTACCTCAAGAAGGAGCACACCCGACTTTTCAACGATACCACCCGCATGATGCACATCGCGCCGGAACCTTGCCTGGAGCCCAAGTTCCGTTCATGGGTGCAGACGCTTTATCTGACAGCTGACCTGATACGCAAGGATGTCGATGAACAGTTTGACGTCATGTCCATCCCCTATCCCAACGAAAGTTTTGATGCGGTTTTCTGCAGCCATGTACTGCAGGACGTGCCGGATGACCTTCAAGCCATGCAGGAATTATTCCGTATCCTGACTCCCGGAGGGTGGGCCATTCTGAATGTTCCAGTTGTCACGACGGCCTCGGCCGATCATCAGGCTCAACCAGGCAATATCCGCAAATCAAGTGATATACGTCCGGACGAACATTTACGCTCCTATGGAGACGATTATCCGGAACGAATGCGAGGCATCGGATTTGAAGTTGAGACGATTGAAGCATCCGACCTTTTTACCACCGAGCAATTGAAACGACTTGCCATGGATCGCAAGGAAACCGGAGCCATCTACATCGGGTTCAAACCCAGAACAGCAGACCATGGATAACATCCTCTTGACGGTTGGCATTCTGGGGCTGATGGGATTCGGCTGGTTTTCATGGCGCTATGCGTGGTGGCGATCTTCGATCGATGACCGTCATCCACGAGTGCTCATGTACCATATGATCCGCGACATCATTCCCGGGGCAAGGTTCAACGGGATGCGTGTATCCCCCTCTTTATTTGACCAGCAACTAAGCTATCTAAAAGAGAATGGCTGGCACTTTTGTACGGTATCCGAATTGATCGAACAGTGGCATGAACTCCCGCCAAAGAGCGTGGCCATCACCTTTGACGACGGATACGCCGACAACGCCGAACAGGCACTACCCATCCTCCAAAAGCATGGAGCGAAAGGCACGGTCTATCTGGTGGTCGATCGCCATCAAACGGACTGGTCGGTGAACAAGAAAAAGAAGCACGATTCGGGCGAATTGAAAAAGGAACCCAAGTTAAAGGACGCCCAGGTGATGGAATTGATCGACAGCGGCGTGGTTGAAATCGGATCCCACACCATGACGCACCCAAACTTTGCCAAGATCGATACTGAATCCAAAAAAAAGGAACTGGCCCAAAGCAAGAACATGCTTGAGGCCCGCTTTGGAGTAGACATCAAAACGTTTGCCTACCCGTTTGGTATATTGAAAGATGAAGATCCGGATCTGGTCAAAGAAGCTGGTTACCTGGGAGCAGTGACCACCGTATCGGGCATCGATCATCGGGAGCATTACCATCCATTCCTGCTCAAACGCCTCAAAATCAGTGGCAAGGAAGGCATGCTCGCCTTCAAACTCCGCATGCGTACCGGCATGCGCGGCGCCAACAAGTGAGGTGTTTCCCCGAGGGTAAAGGAAATAATCAGTCCGAAGCCTGTTCAAACCATCATCAATACATCCAGTCCACCCTGTTCATCTCGTGGATCCCGCGACTGCGGTGGCTGCCTGAAAACAAAAACTCAAAATCCCCAAAAGTTACCACTGTGCATCAGGACCGGAAATGTGTAGCATCCATTCTCAAACGAACATCAACATGATTCAGAACAAACGCATATTTATCACAGGTGGCGCCGGTTTCATTGCCAATACACTGATTAAACGACTGGCTGACGAAAATGAAATCACCGTCTTTGACAACTTTGCCCGCGATACCCTGACGGAAAGCGGATACGCCAACCACGCCAATGTATCGGTGATTCGAGGCGATGTTCTGGACTATTCCGGTTTGGAGAATGCACTCAAAGGATTCGACATGGTGGTGCATGCCGCCGCCATTGCCGGGATCGACACCGTCATCAAAAACCCGATCCTGACCATGGAAGTCAACATGATCGGAACAGCCAACGTGCTCCGTGCGGCCGCGCTGCATGGAGTCACCGACCGGTTTCTGGATTTTTCCACCTCCGAGGTGTTCGGCTCCATGGCCATGAATTCACGTGAAGAAGATCTCGCGGTCACCGGCTCGGCGGGTGAGGCTCGTTGGGTGTATTCGGTGAGCAAACTGGCGGGTGAACATCTGGTCAAAGCCTACCACCACCAACACGGACTCCCCACCGTCACGGTTCGCCCTTTCAACGTCTATGGTCCCGGACAAACTGGTGAAGGCGCCATGCAGATTTTCATCAAAAAGGCATTAAAGAATGAAACCATCAACATCTACGGAGACGGCACACAGATCCGCGCCTGGTGTTTTGTGGATGATTTCGTGGAATGCCTGATGAGGTGTTTGGAATCTCCCAAAGCGGTGGGACAAACCTACAACATCGGCAACGCACGCAGCGCCATCACCATCCTGGGACTCGCGCAAACAGTTTGCCGCGTATTGGATTCCAAATCCAAAATCGAATTCAAGCCCTCCTTATCGGCGGACATCGCACTGCGTATTCCCAGTGTGGAGAAGATCGAACAAGACCTGGACTTCAAAGCTCAAATCGACCTGGAAGAAGGCATCCAAAAAACGGCAGAATACTTTAAAGACCGTTGATATGTCGTCCGATATCATTCCACTCATGCGCCCGGATATTGGTCCGGCAGAACTGGAAGCAGTCACACGCGTCCTCCAGTCGGGATGGCTCGTCCAGGGCAAGGAAGTCGAGCGTTTCGAGCAGACCATTGCCGCCATGCATGATCTCCCTTACGGGATTGCGGTATCATCTGCCACGGCAGGACTGCATCTCGCTTACGAGGCGCTGGGCATCCAAACCGGCAAAGTCATCCTCATCCCCAGTTTTGCCTGGCCCTCAGCAGCCAACATGGCTGTCCGGTGCGGAGCCGAGGTCGTCTTTGTTGATGTGGATCCACTGACCTACAACCTTTGCCCGAAAGATTTGAAGAGCAAGATCAACCTTTGCAAAAAGAACAACAAAACCATTCAAGGACTGGTCGTCGTACATGAGTTCGGGCTACCCGCGGATATGCCTGCCATCATGTCGATCACGCAGGAGGAAAATATCTGGGTCATAGAAGATGCAGCCTGCGCGCTGGGGGCAAAACTTGTGTCGGGTGCGGTGGGCACTTTTGGGGCCATGGGAGTGTTCAGTTTTCATCCCCGCAAATCACTGACGACAGGCGAAGGCGGATGCATTGTCACAAAGGATCCTGAATTGGACGCCCAACTGCGCAGCCTGCGCAATCATGGTCAAATCATCGAAGACGGACAGCGGAAATTCGGCACATGTGGATGGAATTATCGACTGACGGAATTCCAGGGCGCTTTAGGCAACACCCAACTGGAACGTTACGACGCCATGCTCACTCAACGAAAGCAGGTGGCGAGTTGGTATCACCAACACCTTTCTGATCTCGAGGGACTGAACCTTCCCCCGCTCGCTGAATCTCATACCTGGCAAACCTTCATGACGGTATTGGGGGATACTTACCACCGGGACACCATCATCGCTGAAATGCGAAAACAGGGCATCGAATGTTCCATGGGAGCATTTGCCGCACATAGACTGGATCCGTTTGCATCACCCGATCCAGAAAAAATGGATGATTGCCCGATTTCAACTCGCCTACTGAATCAAGGTCTGGCCTTGCCCTTGCATGCATTCATGGATGAAACCAAGGTAAAACGAGTGGCACAATGCCTCAAGGCATGCCTGGCCCGGTAGCATCAAGTTCGGAATAATCCACCTTTGATCCCTGGGCAAAATGGATCATGCTTTGTTTGAGAGCTGGAAGATGCTTCAAACATAAAGCATCCTCACCTTCCAATTCGATCATCCACTGCAAAATACGTCGCACTTCTTCTTCACTCAATCCCATCCCATGAACGTAGCAAACATCGGATGGCTGAATCCACCAATCATCAGGAATGTTGTCTTCGAGCAGTTGGGCTATTCTACGTGAAAAAGCATGCCCACTCCATTCAGTGTTTAAAAAACGCCTGGCTTCCTTCGCCATGAACGAGGACGTTTCCGGGGAACCTGCGAGTTCCAGAATCTTATCTCCCAAAGCATCCGGATGACAGACTGCGCTGGATGGAAAAAGTTCCGGAGGAAGACTGCGTCTCAAAATTTCCCAACCATACCCGCCTACAATCGGGGTTTTTCCCAAAGCCACGGCCTCGGTGGCGAAACCGGCAAGAGGGGCGTCGGAATACAATTGATCAATCACAAAATCGGATCGCTTGATTTCACCCAACACCTCGGGATGCGGGATGCCAGACCGATTCACAAAATCAATGTCATGACCTCCGTGCTTTAAGTGCTCCATGGTTTCAACAATGGCATGTGTCCCTTTGACTTCAGGTGCGGATGGGCAATGGAAGACGCGTGCAGGCGATGCGTTTTCGCGCTTTGATGATGTGGAATCAGGCTCCCCAAAATAGTGCCCGACGGGAACACCGAGTCGGAAGTAATTGATAAAAGGCTTCGGATGAAAATGTCCGCATAAAGGATTCTCGACCACCAGGGAGGCGAAACGTGAAACGGCCTGCACTCGCTTGGACTGACGCAGCACACGTCGTGCAAGCTTTCGGGTTTGTTTTGCCGGGGGCTCTTTTGCTTTCAGAACATCGCGGGCAAATCCAGACAAATAACGGGGCCTTGAAGCCGTACCCACATAAAAATGAATGACCTTCTTGCCGAACATGCGGAGCACCAGATAATCCAGTGGATAACCGATAAACCCTCGTCCACCGATAAACAGACAGGCATCAGCCCATATCAACGCTTTGAAAAACGCGAGCATTTTGTAGAACATCAATGCAAGAGAGCCGGAGAGTCTGGTCAGCGCGCCCCCTGCCAGTCTTGCCGATGCGCGCTTGATGCCCTGATCGAACAGAACATCCACATTTTGGTGATACTCCATTTTCGGATGAAACGGCTCGACCACCTGGCGGTAAAGCATCACTTTGGCGCCACCTTCCGCAAGTCCTTCCGCCATCCGGGACGCAAAGCACGCAATATCCTGTGGCCCGACGAAGAGTGTCTTACCCTTGAGAGGTTTTAGCGTTTCGGATGTTTCAGGGCGCGCCATGCTTCGATCAGAATCTCGAACGAATCAACTTGCCCGGCACACCCGCCACAACCGCTCCATTGGGAAACGAACGTGTCACCACGGCGCCGGCCCCAACTTGCACACCTCTGCCCAATGTCACTCCAGGCAGAAGAATGGCACCAACGCCGATGTCACAACCTTCACCGATGGTGACAGGTTTCATTTCGACTGGTTGATGCATGATGGGCTTATCAGGATCCGTATCTGTATGTGAACTGGTCAGGATCTTCACGCCTGGTCCAATTCCAACATTCATTCCGATATGAATTCCTCCTGCGGAATGAAAGAAGCACTGCTGTCCGATCCAAACACCATCCTCTATCACCATTTTATTTTTGTAATAAGCTTTCAGGATGGCTTGATGCCCCACGTAGACGTTGTCGCCTATCTCGATATTTTCGGGATGAAAAATCAGGACCTGGTTCTCAATCACCACCTCTTTGCCAATGACGGCAAACTGCCAGGGAGGTTCGCCTGTTCCGTGAGATTTCATGATGATTGATCCGTTGAATTTGTAGAAGGCATTCTTGACAGGGCACCATCCGTCAGAAGGTATTTATCCTGGGTATGCGGACAAACGGCTTCACCCGACCCTTCCAAAGGCAGGTCCAACTGCTCACCATAAGCGCTCATCCAGCCTACTTGCCGGGCAGGAACGCCGACGACCAGAGCAAAATCGGGAACGTCTTTGTTGACCACCGCACCGGCACCGACAAAGGCATTTTCACCAATGGTTACACCGCATACAATGGTGCAATTGGCTCCAAGAGTGGCGCCTTTTTTCACCAAGGTATCCCGGTATTCCGACTTGCGGCTCACTGCAGAACGGGGATTGTAAACATTGGTAAACACCATACTGGGGCCACAGAAGACATCGTCTTCGATGGTGACATTGTCGTAAACGGAAACGTTGTTCTGAATCTTCACCCGATTTCCTATGCTGACTTTGTTTCCCACAAACACATTCTGCCCTAAAGAACAATGAGCCCCGATCACCGCTTTACCACAAACGTGAGTAAAGTGCCAGACCCGCGTTTCTTTTCCAATCCGGGCTCCCTCATCCACCATCGCGCTTGAATGAACATCCACCTCCTGTTTGGCAGAACGTTGCTCGGCTGGACGATTCAAAGCCACTTTACCGCTATCCGCATCCAAACTGTTTTGAGCGCTTTGCAACACTTCCAGTACCCGCAGTCCCTCCTCGGCATCCGTTAACGGTTTGGTGCGTTTCTGACAACACTCCAAAAAGTGTGCGCACTCTTCGCTGAGTGGTTCCTTGATTTCAACTTCAATGGCACGTGCGCCCTTGCGGTTGGGTGTCGGGATATGCCCCTGTTCCCAAGTCAGGTAACGTTCGAAAAGCATTAACTTCTCTGGCCATGGTTTGGTATCATCAAACACAACCATCCCATCCGACCCCACGACAGTGAGTTTCTGTTCTTTGAATGGGTTCAGCCAACTGACATAGACGTGGGCTTTCAAGCCTCCGGCAAATTTCAATGCCGTCAGGGTGGTATCCGCCACGTGATCAGACAGACAGTTTCCTCCGTGACACGCGATTTCGACAGGCAGGGCGTTTCCAGCCAGTGCCAGAATCACAGAGATATCGTGAGGAGCAAAACTCCATAGTGCATTTTCTTCACGCCTGAATTTGCCAAGGTTGAGGCGATTTGAGGTAATGTAATGTAGTTTCCCCAGACTCCCATCACGAATAAGCTGTTTCAAAGCGGCAATACAAGGGTGATAATGGAGCAGGTGTCCGACCATCAGGATACGCCCTTGTTCACTGGCAAAATCCTTCAACCGAACAGCCTCATCCCGATCGAGACAAATCGGTTTTTCGACATAAACATCCTTTCCGGCACTCAAGGCCGCCATGGCGAGCCGGTAATGCAACGCGGCTGGAGCGGCAATCGCCACTTTACTAATCTCTGACTGACTCAATACCCAGTCATAATCGGACACCTTGGATACGGATTCATACCCTTCCTGATAGGTCTCCAGGATTTCCGGGTTGGAATCACAAATGGTATGAAGAGCTCCCAGGTCATTGAAATTGCGCGCCAGATTTTTTCCCCAGTAACCGGCACCGACCAATGCCAGATCGCTCACTTGTTTCGTTTCGCTCATTATGATGAACAGTATGTTGGCCGATGAATACCAGAATCAATCCTCAATTCGGTTTCTATTTTATTTTGGGTATAGGCAAAAAAAGGGGCCTGAAACCAGGCCCCTTCAATATTTTCTATAGATCTACCAAAAATGGATTACTCGTCGTAGTTCCCGAGACTGCGAATCCAGATGTTGCGGAAACGCATGGGATTGCTGTGGTCCTGCAACTGGATAGGACCTTTTGGTGCATGCTCCTGATCATAATTGCCAACGCCGCGATGACGCGTTGGGCCAGGGTATTCCTGTTTGTGGTGCAGCACGACGCCGTTGTGGATGACGGTGACGTTGGCTTTTTTGATGTTCTTTCCGTCTTTCCAACGGGGAGCTTCGAAGATGATGTCGTAGCTCTGCCAGGCTCCGGGGACCATGCTGGCGTTGGCCAGAGGGGGACGGTGTCCATACATGGCACCAGCTTGTCCGTCGGCATAGGTGCGGTTGTTCCAGGAGTCCAACACCTGCACTTCGTATTTGCCGTAAATGATCACACCACTGTTACCGCGGCCCTGACTGTTGCCTTCCACTTTATGCGGGGTGGCAAATTCGAGGTGCAATTGAAAATCCCCGAACTGCTCGCGGGTTTGAATGGAACCAGATCCCGGCACCACTTCCATATAGCCATTCTCCACTTTCCATCCTGCCGGTTTGTTGCCGTTCTTCCACTTGGAAAGATCATGTCCGTCGAACAGGATCACCGCATCCGAAGGAGCGGGAGCGGAATGACTGAAGGTGGTTCCGGGGGTGACGATTTTCGGAATAGGACGATCCGGATCATGAACATGCCATTTTTGACCAGGAATGATCGGGGTATCGGTGTAACCTATCGGCGCATCCGCTGCCTGAGCAAATGAAACGCCCACACTGAGGGTCGCAAGAATCAGTAATGCTTTTTTCATAAATATATCGGGTGAATTAAGTGCCGTCCTTTTTCTCAATTCAACCCAACAAAGGCAAGTCAGCATTTCGCGGAATTTCAAGCTGTGTTTGACCAAATGGTCTTATTCACGGTCCACAATGAATGATTCCCCAAACACGGCATGACGGACGGTCGTGCGTTCATCGGACGTAAACACAACGTGAATCAAACCATCAGGAGTCTGCAAAGCGGTTGGGTAAGCAAAAGACCCTTCGCCCGACATCAGGTCCCGTTTATAAGGGAAGGTTTCTCCTCCATCGGTGGAAATGGCACAAGTCAGAGGCGTTCGATCATCCATGCTGTTGTTGTAAACAAAGAGCAGATGACCATTGGCCAATCGGATCAGCTCAACCGCGGCGTTAGGATTGGGAAAGGTGGTTTCGACACCTTGTGACCAGGTTCGGCCGTTGTCGCGGGATTCGGTTTTCACCACATATCCGTCATCACCGGGTTCATAATCTCCTCCACGACGACAGAATGCCAACAAGCGATTGTCTTCCAATGGAACGACCGCAGCCTGCAGATTCCCCATGCGGGAATAAACCTTATTGGACCGCGACCACTTTCCTGCGACCGGATCAAAACGCAGGAAAAGCGAGGAAGTATCCGCTCCTGTCTTCTCAGTGTCGTTGCCGGTTTCATGATAAATAGGGAGCAGAAAATGTCCGTCATTCAATGCAATCGGCCGGCTACGAACCATGGTCCCTTCCTCGAACGTCACTACGAATGCATCGGACCAGGTTTGACAGCGGTCTTTCGAAACCTTGGCCATTACTCTGGAAGTCGACCAGGTATCACCAAATCGAACCACAAAAAACAACCAGACGGTTCCGTTCGGATCCTGCCATATCACGGGATTTCCCATGGATTGAAAGGGATTGCTCGCAATCGGTTCGGGCGTCGACCATTGGTCGGAACCTTTGGCTTTGCGGGAACCATAAACAGCGGTATCCCATGCGTATTCCCCTTTCCCTCCGTAATAAGCCAGGTACAGGTCTCCGTTATCGAGTGATTCGAAGGATGACGGGTGTTTATAGGTGCCGGTATCGATTTCCGGACCAAAAACCTTTTCGATCCAGACACCTTCTTGTGCTTGAACTGAGAGTATCGGCAGACCAACTATCAACCCAAGGGCTGCCAATATTGAAAGAGTTTGAAAAATAGGACGCATGATCATGTAAATTCTAAGGGCTGGATGTGTTGTTTACGGATTGGATACGGACGTTTTTTTGAGAGGCAATTGATCTTTCCATTGATTCATCATCTGAAGCCATTCATCACCACTGGCGGGAAGCAATTCTGTCAGATAATTGGAAAACTTTTCAGCCTGTTCCCAGTTCTTGGTGATTTCAAAAATCTTCATGGCATTCACGCCGGCTTCACGAATCCAAAACGCATCAGGCGTTACCCCGCGTGGAAGGTTTTTCATATAGACAACATTCAAATAGTGCTCCAATGCTTCATCCAATAAACGGTGTTGGTCCGCTCCGGAAGCAGCCTCAGACATGCGTTCCTTGACGCGTCCCATGGACACATCCAGTTCACTGCGCATGGAAATGCTTAGTTTCTCATATTTGGAAGCTTGCTCATAGTCGCCATAGGCTTCCTTATAGTCCTCACCCAAAAAATACAAAAGATCTCCGGACCTACCCCAGGCCCTTGCCTCCCACTGATTGGGCATAAAAACTCCCGGCACGTTCAAATAGCACCCTCTTGCTTTGTCAATATCATCCTGATTGGGTGGATTCGACCGAATGGCACGTTCAAAATAGGCATCCCCCAGGCACAACAACGCTTCGCCGGCAAAATCTTTCCCTAAAGCTTCCAAAGCCGTCGTATCCGTCTCCTTCTTTGTAAAAGGATTCCAGGCATCCATAACACCAATCGCGCCATCATAGTCCGACAAAAGAAAACGGCATTTGGCCATCATCAAACGCGCCTGCGCCGACTGCTGTTGGGAAACCTGCTGCAACTCCGTGGCAACGACTCGATACTGAGCTTCGGCATTTTCAAATTCCCGTCGGTTAAAAAAATAATCCCCAATCCAGGTCTGAGCCAGAGGAGTCAGGGTATGTTCGGTATATTGACGAACGAACTGTTGAAACTGAGCCAAAGCCTGGACTTCGTTACCCAAACGATCATTCACCCATGCCCGCGCATATTCGGCTTTCACCCGGTCGGCATGATCCTTATAGGTCTCTATCCAGGATTCATAGGCTTTAAGAGCCATTTGCCATTCGCCTTCCTGTTCGTAGGTATGGGCCAAAGCAAGGGCTACTTCAGGACGAAGAGGAAAATCGTCGAACTGCTCCAACATCTGGCTGAAAACTTCTCTCGCATCGGAGATCCGCTCGACATGCACCAGCATTTGTCCGAGTAACAATCGACTCCTTTGCGCCAGCGGACCGTGCGGATATTGGATCAAAATCTTTTGAACGGCGATCGAGGCACTATCGAGATCTCCGGCGGCGATGGCCGAGCGCAACATCTGATACAGTATCTGATCAAAGAGTTGTTCCCTGACTTGCTCATAATTCTCATATTCGTCGAGCAGCGCATGATAATGGATCAACGCCTGCTTTTCCCGTCCGGATCGATATAGGATATCAGCCATCTTGAACACCGATTCAGCGTGTTCGACGGATTTTTCAAGCGCCTTTGAGGCTGATTCAAAGGCCGCAAAACTGTGCTGATACTCACCCTGCTCCCATAAACACCATCCAAGTGCGTACTGCGCACGCCCTAGATAACTGGTCTGTGGAAACGTTTTAAGCAGAGAGTCCAAATGACGGCGTGCGGAAACAAGCAAATCTCCTGGGTTGTTGATCCGGGCTTCAGTTTTCAACTCATCATGGCCGAAATACTGTTTGAGATACATCTCCCCCAAGGTCAAATGAACCACATCGATGGAAGCATCCGAACCGGCTGTTTGCAACGTCTCCTCCAGCAACTCGATGACCGTTTGAGGCCGTTTCTGGAGCAGGTTTAATTCGATGATTTTCAGACGTGCTTCACGTCGTCGGTTTTCGGGAGTTTTGGGTTTCAGATTCTCCTGGTAGGTTTTAAGTGCTTCTTCCATCTGCCCGTTGGCTCGTTGCACATCGCCTTTCAAGGCCACCGATTCGGCGATCCAATCTTCCGATTCCGTCGTACCGGCCCAGGCCAACAGTCGAGTGGCGCTCTGTGTGGCTTCCGTCAGGTTACCTTCCGCCAGCAGCAGCTGGGTCAGAAGAAACTCCAACCGCCAAACCAGCTCGTTACTCAATGACCAATCAGGAATCGCATCCAGGACGGCCTTGGATTTTTCGAGTTCCTCCAGCTTCAACCAGGTTTCAGCCAATAATAGTTTCCCTCGCAGACGAAGGGTGGTGGCCTTGGGATCACCGGAGGTTTCAGTTTTGATGGAAGCCAGCGGAAACGGAGCATTCGGATCGGTCAGCAATTCGGCCACACGACCGTATTGCCGCATTTGGAACCGACTCCAGGCCTCGCCGAAAGCAAACTCCAATCGCCGCCGGGATTCGGGGTAATCCCTGAGGAGCTGCGAATAAAATTGGGACGCCGTGGAAAAATCAAGGTCCTGCCCCGCTTGTTCGGCTCCCGACCAAAGGATGTATTCCTGCACTTGATTGGTCAGGGAATGCTTGGGATTTGCATTCACCCACTCTTCAAATGTGGTTTTGGCCTGTTGATAAAATCCGTCTTCAAACAAACGTACTCCGGCCTGAAAAACCGAAGTCGGATCAGGAGGCAGCCCGGCGGGCGCAACAACAGCGGGAAGTTCTGGCTCCTGTGCCGTCACCAGATTACACATCAGGAATAGCCATCCGCACACCACCCCATGACTACAGAATACCACGGTCTTAACAGACCGGGCCAAACATCTTAAAATGTGCTCGAATCGCATCATGCAGGTTCAGGAATCTTCTACCACAGTTTCTCCAGGCAAACAACATGTGCCCAAAATGAGACTACCATGCGCCAAAACATACCAGCGTCTCGCTAACAGTCACTCTTAAAACCAAAAACCATTTCAACATTACGCCATAAAAATGTAACCTTCCCGTAACAAAGGTCGTCGTAATCAGGAAATCTCAAATAATTGCTATGGGTAAATTTGGAACACATTCAGGGATCACACCAGCCAAACAGCAGAGTCTAAATTGGACCTGCTTGACCATGCTGACGTTATTCTTCTGCGTCACCTGCTTAAAAGCAGAAGTATTCAAGGCAGAAGAACTCTTTCGGCCCGAACATCTTCTCGATGTTCAGGTAAAAATGAAGCCTGACGACTGGGAAAGTCTACGGCAAGAAAGTGGCGGGGGTAGAGGCGGATTCGGGGGTGGATTCGGGGGAGCAAGAGTCTATAATCAATACAGGGCGAACATCACCATTGATGGTGTTTCCATACGGGACGTTGGCATCCGTACAAAAGGCTTTATTGGATCAAGGGATCCAAATCGCCCATCTTTGAAAATCAAGTTTGACGAATATGTCGAACAATCACCCGTGAAAGGCCTGGACCGATTGACCCTGAACAACAACAAACAGGACGGATCCCTCGCCAGTCAATTCCTCACCTACAAACTCTTTAACAAAGCAGGCATCCCCGCCCCACGCGTCAGCTACGCCAAAGTCACCGTCAACGGCGAATACCTGGGTGTTTATTCTCATGTGGAATCAGTACGTAGCCCCTTTCTGAAACAACATTATGGAGATGATTCCGGGGAATTCTACGAGGGCACTATCAATGATTTCTATCCCAACGCGGTTGAAAGCATCGAAGCCAAGAACAAACGCACCGAAAAAGACCGCAGCCATGCCGAAAAACTGGCAAAAGCTTTGGAAACGCAGGAAAGCGCCACTTTGGAAGCTTTGGAAAAATCGGTAAATATCGATCAATTCCTCCGCTTCTGGGCCATGGAAAGCCTCCTCGGATTCTGGGACGGTTACACCAACAACCAAAACAACTACTTCGCCTATTCAAACCCGAAAGATGACGATCGCTTCCACTTCATGCCCTGGGGTGCTGATGGAGCCTTTGCGCCAGGTGGTGGACCGTTTAATCGTTTCCGTGGAGGCGATGGACCTGCCCCCCCCAAATCCGTTTACAGTCAAAGCATGCTGGCCAACCGCCTTTATCAGATTGACGAGATCAAGGAAAAATACAAAGCGGTCATGCAAGACCTGCTCAAAGAGGTCTGGAACGAAGCTGAGATCACCGGAGATATCCACAAAATCCGTGCGCTCACAAAAGGCCATTTGCACACAGTTCAGGAGGACGGGAACTCAGGTTTTGGAGGGCGTGGTTTCGGTGGTGGCGGCTTTGGCGGTGGTGGTGTCGAGAACAGCATCAATGATCTCCTGGATTTCGTTAAAAACAGACGTTCGGAAATCGAATCCGAGCTCAAAAATTGGCCGGTGGAACTCCCTGACAACGAACCCCGTATCCCACAGCACACCGTCACCATCGGCAAAGTGGAAGGACGTTTCGAAACGACCTGGCATGCCACTCGATTGGACAACATTGAAGATGAAGGCAAAACGGACATCGAAATCATTCTTAATGACGAATCTGTCAAACTCTCCAAAGTTGCTGTCGTGGGTCAATTGGAGCCAGAACGCAACTTCGGAAGGTCCGGGGGATTCGGAGGCCGCGGTCCAGGTAGAGGCAATCCAACACCTGAACCTCCAAACGCAACCATCGTCTTCCAGGGAACACGACCGAGCGATGGTCATCAGCTCAATCTGACGCTGACCCTGAACCAGGATGACTTTGATCCGGGCAAAAAGAAAAAAGATTTCCAGGGTTCCTTGCGATTCACCGATCCCAATGCCCAACAGGAACGTGGCAGAGGATTTCCTCCATTTGGCGGCGGAATGGGGTGGTCATTAACTGGCAAGTTGAAGTTGAAAGAAGCCGGCATGAACGACGGGGACAAAGTGGAAGGCACCCTGGAATGCAAGATCCAAGAATCCCGCGGCGGCATGTTCGGCGGCCGAGGCAGACGAGGCCGATAAGCCTTGGTCCAGTCTAGTGCAGCTGAACGCAAGCCCGCTCTGGATACGCCAGGGAAACGTCAGACCTTGCTATTTCACCTTGAATACCGGCTGTAAATTACGGCAGCAACCCGGGCGCAACCGTTGCATTTGAAAACCTTTGGGATTTGCTTACGTCTCTGGTATGCGCACCAAATCCAAAGCGGCGATGCTCGCCGCACTCCAAAGGGACTCCATGGCATTGTATGTGTCGGCGGAAAATGGTGATACGAACGAGGAGTTGCACATTTGATGGTTTTCAATAGGCTTACGCTAACGCAACAGCCAACAAACCATCATGATCACACCACCGGCCAATGACATCACCTTGTTATTGACGCAAGCCCAGTCCGGCGACGAGCGAGCGGCGGAGCAACTGCTTCCCCTGGTTTATGAGGAACTCCGACGCTTGGCGCATGCAAAGATGTCCCAACAACCGCCGGTTCAAACCTTGCAAGGCACGGCCCTGGTACACGAAGCATGGCTGAAACTCGCGGGCAATCAGGATCAACGCTGGGAGAATCGGGTCCACTTCTTTCGAGCGGCAGCGGAAGCCATGCGTTGCATTCTCATCGATCAAGCCCGCAAAAAGTTGAGCCAACGCCATGGTGGTCACCTGGTCCGAATGGAACTCAAGGACATCGACATCGCCGTCAACACCGCCCCCGACCTCCGCATCATGCTGGATGAGGCCCTGTCACGTCTGGCCGAACTGGATTCCGACAAGGCGGAACTGGTGAAACTTCGATTCTATGTGGGCATGACCAACGAACAGGCAGCAGAAGCTCTAAACATCTCCCTTGCAACAGCAAAACGGTATTGAACCTACAGCCGGGCCTGGTTGATGAGCGAACTCAAGCGCATGCAATCGGCCGAGGCATAATTTTTTTTGAGTTTTTTGAACCGGTTGAAGGTAAAATCTCGTTACTCCATGTGAAGAACGATTCACGCTTATGGACAAACAGGAAAAATTGGCCGCAGAGATATTCGATCAAGCCGCCGTCATGGACAACGCCGAAGCCCGCGACGCCTATGTGCGCGGTGCTTGCAGGGGCAACGAGCAACTTTATCAACGCGTACAGGAATTGCTCGCATCCTACTCCTCGGCCACCGATAACCGTTTCTTAAAAACGGCTGAAGGAGCAAACGACGCCGTCACCCTCGACGACAAACCATTGGCCGAAGGCCCCGGTACAGTCATCAACCGTTACAAACTGCTTCAAAAGATCGGTGAAGGCGGTATGGGCGTCGTCTACATGGCCGAGCAAAACGAACCGGTCAAACGGAAGGTCGCCCTCAAGATCATCAAGCTGGGCATGGACACCAAACATGTGGTCGCCCGTTTCGAAGCGGAACGTCAGGCCCTGGCCATCATGGATCACCCCAACATCGCCCGGGTCCTGGACGGAGGTTCCACCGAGACCGGTCGTCCTTTCTTCGTGATGGAACTGGTCAAGGGAGTCCCCATCACCGAATTCTGTGACAAAAACAAGCTTTCCCCCAAGGAACGCCTCAAGCTCTTCACGCAAGTCTGCAAAGCCATCCAGAGCGCGCACCAGAAAGGCATCATTCACCGCGACATCAAACCCTCCAACATCCTGGTCACTCTGCACCATGGCGATCCCCTGCCCAAGGTTAGTGATTTCGGTATCGCCAAGGCCACCAACCAAAAACTCACCGAGAAAACCCTGTTCACCAACTACGCCCAACTCATCGGCACACCCGCCTACATGAGCCCCGAACAGGCGGAAATGAGCACCATGGATGTAGACACCCGTTCCGATGTGTATTCCCTGGGGGTGCTCCTATATGAACTGCTGACCGGCACGACACCCTTCCCGGAAAAAGAACTGCTCAGTCGTGGCTACGGCGAAATGCAACGCATCATCACCGAACAAGAACCCGACAAACCCTCCTTCCGCATGAGCACCCTTCAGGGCGAACAACAGGCATTGATCACCAGGAACCTTTCAGGTGACACGTCTACCCTGGCGCGACAACTCAAGGGCGATCTGGACCTTATAGTAATGAAGTCTCTGGAGAAAGACCGCAACCGATGCTACGAAACCGCCAACAGCCTGGCCGAAGACGTCCAACGCCATCTCGACAACCAGCCCATCCTCGCTGTGCCGCCGTCCATTCGTTATCATTTGAGGAAGTTTTACAACCGCCAACATAAGAAACTGAAAATCGCCGCAGCAATGATCATCATCATAACTGTGGGTTCGTTTCAATTCATCAATGCCATCAATGCAGAACGCACGGCAGAGCAAGCACAAAGGATTGCTGAACTGGCGAAAAAGAAAGCCGATGAAGAACTGAAAAAAGCAAACCAAGCCGAAGACCACGCGGCAAAAGAAACCGTCAAAGCCGATCAAACAGCACAGTTCATGATCCATTTATTGGAGCAAGCCATTCCGGAGTTAATACGCGCAGGAAATGTATCAGAAGCAAGTAGATTTCTCGAACATGCTGATCAACTGGCATCAAAGATCCTAAAAGACACTCCGTTCGCTGAAATTAAAGTAAGAAGATTTGTAGGTATCATCCATCAGTACGTCTTGAATGATGCCGTAGATTCCAATCGGCAAGCAAAAAGAATCCGACAGCTTCTTTCGACGATGCCCTCAGCAACTAAAAAGTTCCAAAGGGAAGTAAATCTGGAATTGCTGGATTGGGAGTTATGGCATGCTCGAAACAACAATTCTGAAAATTTATCAGACCTATTCAAATCTTATGAGGAAGCTCTGACATTAAGCATTTCATCTGAAAGCGATGAGAGCGCTCAAATTCACCACTCGCTGGCAAGTTTGATAGATCTGTACATCAAATCCAAATCCAAAGACCATCTCACAAGAGTATTGCAACTGACCGGGACAACGATTGAGTCTGATCACTTCAAATGGGGACTCAATGGAAAAACATGTCGACTTGCAGAAAAGTTACTTTTGTCGGGAAATCACAAACTGTTTGGAAAATTGATCCAAAAGTATCCTGGCATTCCCCAATCCCCAAACTGGCAGTTCCAACTTAACTTCATAGGACTTCTTCATCATTGGATCGATATGCATCACAGGATTGAATAGCCCAATAAAATAAAATCGCAATGGTTGGAGAGAATCCTCACACAAATGACCGAGCAGGAATGGCCTCAAAAAGATATCCGCTCACTAAAGATGGTAAAAGCTAGACTGGAAGCTCAAAAAGGAAACATGTCATACGCTGTATCGACTGCCATGGTCATAGGCACACATTCGGATTGTGGTTTTGAAGACTGGCGACGAGCAATGGATCTTATCCTTTTGAATGGCTCACCTTCTGAAATAGACAAATTGCGGCAAAAAGGAATCATCTCTTTCGCTTCAAGTATCCAGGGTAAGTTCATATACCGAATGGTTCGACTACTCCTATTTCGCCCAAGCAGCCCAGCCGTTCTGGATATTTCAGGAGATCTTATTCAAGAATTAGAAGACTCATCAAATACAAGCTATAATTGGAGTCAACTGACACTGCCATTTTTAAAAGCGATGCATAGCTATCGCAAAAACGAATACCACCAATGCATTGAATACCTGAATGCAAATCAAGAAACCGAGATAGGTCACGAATCTGTGGACAACGTTTTTTCACACATCATGACACAAGCCCCTGCTCAAATGTTCCGCTCCATGGCTCTAGCTCAATTGGGCAGAAAATCAGAAGCGTTGGATGCTTACAATCTGGCCAAGTCAACAGCTGTGAAAAGAAGGAATGCACAGGATGATATGATTAAACGCTATTTCAGCGAGTGCACATCATTGTTGCAAAAAAAAGGTTATTTAACAGCAGAACAAACAGCTCAAACTGAATATCAACACCCATGACATAAAAACTCCGCGCCTCTGCGTCTCGGAACGGTGTCAAAAAAGTCAATCATAACTTCGCATATAAACGGATGAGATGAGCCGCCATGTCAATTAGGGGCTTTTCTAAAAAGAAAAATGATCTCAAGCACCGGATAAACTTTACGCTTCGCTTGGAGTAGCGCTGGACGCATTCGTACACCGTTGACCATTTTCTCCCGGCTTCTTTGGCAGCGTTTTTCATTGCTTCAAAGCGAATTTGACGTCGACGAATTTCTGCTTCGTTGCTCACTCCGTAATCCTTTTCCAAATCATGCTCCATCAAGAGACAGAGGTTATGCGCCAGGCATAGAAAGTTGGCTTGAATCTTCTTGGCCCGCACTGATCCGGCCCATGCCTTTTTCTCCTGAAGTGTATTTTTAAACTCATCGAATACCTTCTCAATATCCCAACGCATCCGATAGAGCTGTGCTAACAAACCTGGCGAAATCGTCAATTGGTTGGTGATCAAAACGTGTTCCTTCCCAGTTTGCGGATCGACACATACGATACGTCGAAGAATTCTCTGGTTATTGACTATGATTTTTTCATCGGACGTGATTCCGTGATTGATACCATTTTCATGATCGACTTCCAGTTCATCCAGACATTCATAGGCAGTTCCGTCTTTCATGCGGGAAACAAAATAAATTCCACCTCGTGATTTCCACCAATCCCACTCATTGAAATCGATGGACGCAGAGTCATACACATAGAGAACTTTGCGTCCCGTCTTGGCACCCTGCCTGAGTGTTTCGATACCCATCCTTTTGAGGGCTCGCATGTCATGCTCATGCTTACGATGAACCTCATCGGCTGTATCCAGCAACTTGATTGCATGGGATCTCAGATTCAGGGCGTAGAAGTAACCGGGAGCCCATTTCTTTTCATTCTTGCGTACTTCATGAGCCGAAGCACCATGCCAATGGCCATCAGCGGCATAGATGTCATATTTTTTTAGTTCCTCAAAATCCTGAAGAGGGTCATTAAGTTCTTTGGCTGCTTTAGCGCAAATACTATCATTTAATTCATCGGCAAGAAGGAGGCGTCGGTTACTTTTGAGAGATTCGAAATAAAGCCCCACAGAAACATCACTCTGAAAGTGGGGGCCGTATTGTTGGAGAAACCCCCGGCCGCTGGGGGATTCCATAAGAATTCGGGTGACTCCTAATTCAAGCCAATGCTGGTCGGGTAATTCATTACATTGGCGAGTGTGAACAGCTCGATTCAAGGCGTCAAATAAAGGCTTGAAGAATGCTGTAAATATCTTATTATCAGTTAATAGTGCTCTTGGCATGAAAATTTTTTGGGGTCAGAGCGCTAGAGTCAACTTTAATCGCACAAAAACCGGCTAAATTCTCTGTTTTAGAGCATTTTAATCATTTTGAAACCCTTGAAAAGAACCGAATCAGACAACTGAAACACATCGCAGGAACCCGGTTTCAGGCGGCAAATTTGGCTTCACTCTTTTGACACCGTTCGCGTCTCGAGCGCAGCGGGCGTGAGTTTTTTAATCAAACCCGAATAAAGATCTTCCGTCGATACATCCAGTACAACACCAACCAAAGCACCACCAATACCAGACCACGCTGCAGCATGGGTTCATAAGTCTCCCCCATCCATAGGAAGATATCGGGGCTGATATGTCGTTTCAGATTATCACGCACGAAACCGGCGCTCAGCTGCCACATGCAATAAAGTGTAATGGGATTCAATCCCGCCACCACGAACGGAAAGGCCCATTTTTTCAAGTGCAGGCATTCGATCATGACCACGAAAAAGGCCATCAACCAGCACACCCAACCGGCGCTGAACAATGCCCAAGAAGGCGTCCAGATACGTTTTACAATCGGACAAATCCCAGCCTGTTCCAGCACCACTCCGGACAACAAGCCCATCAAACCAAACACCAGCAACCAACGCACCTTGTTCCACATGGATGAGCTGTCCCTCATCATTTGTCCTGCCAACAGACCAAAAATCATGGTGGCGATGGAAGGGATGAAGTTCAGCGTTTGATACCCGCCTCGATTGAACACAAAGGCTTCTTCGCGAGGAAACAGATTCAGGAGCCACTGGTCGAAACGCGCCGCGAAATTGTAGTTCTTGTCCCAATGGGCGGCAAAACCGGTCAGGTGAGTCCAATCCTCCGCCACGCCAACCGTCGACCAATCAAAATCCGCAGGCGCGGTCGGATACACGGCGAATGCCACCCCATAAACGATCAGTATCAAAAAGGCAGCCGACCACTGCATCCAGGTGCGTCCATGAGCGACCAGGAAGAGAACAGGATATCCCAGTCCAATCTGGGCAAGCACATTCGGGAACACCCAGGCGGTCTGTTTGCTCCAGGCAGAGGACAGAAACACGGCCAGTAGAACAAGCACCAGAGAACGCATCAGGGCATGTCGCCAGGATTGCCAGACGGTTTCTCCGCGGTTCCGTCGGTTGGCAATCGACCAGGGAAGCGCCACCCCCACCATGAACATGAAAGCCGGTTGAATGAGATCCCATAAAGTGCATCCAGTCCAGGCGGCATGTTCGGTATGAACACCCATTATTTGCCAAATCCGGCTATCCGGAAACGACTCGGCAATACGAGGTATGGCCAATCCCCCGGAAGCCATGAGCAACATGATCGCCCCTCGAAACGCATCCAGCGAAACGAGACGAACCGCCACGGGACGGGGTTGGTTGGTGGAATCCATGCCCCACACCTACAGAAATTCACTCTAGAAAACAATCCGATTCGATGTCCAAAAAATGGAGGGCTTGGTTCCACCCGAGCCCATACTTCTCCCTCGACCATTTTCCTCACCAAAAGACGTGGAATGCCGACAGCCAATGGTATGACGATAACCTATGACATTCCCATTGTAGCTTGATAGGAGACCGCTGGTCGTCAGGACTATATTGGGTTCAAAGTGGAACTTACCTCTCCAATGATGGAGGCATTATTCTACAAAATTGTGACTTTTTGGTGGCTAACGTTACTATTTTCATGTTAAACGACCTCTCCATGAATCCCGAACAAACAAAAGCAATGACATTTTTTGACCTCTCAAAGCGCAAAATTTGCCTTGGATGGCAGCGGTTATTCGTATGGCTGATGATGGCAACCCCGTTTGGTCTGATGGCTCAGGAAGAGTCTTCGATCGACACAGGCGACACCGCATGGATCCTGGTATCCACTGCGCTCGTGTTGTTTATGAACATCCCAGGATTGGCACTGTTCTATGCGGGATTGGTTCGGGGCAAGAATGTTCTTTCGGTTTTGATGCATTGTTTTGTGCTGACGGCCACCATGACCATTCTTTGGCTGGTTTGTGGTTACTCCCTCGCCTTCTCCACCACAGGCATGGAAGCCGATACCACCAACCTGAACTCCTTTATCGGTGGCCTGGATCTGGCCATGCTCAAGGGCATCGATGGTTCCACCGCCGAAGGCACCATTCCCAAACTGCTACACTTTGCCTTCCAGATGACCTTTTTCATCATCACCCCCGCTCTCATGGTGGGGGCCTTTGTGGAACGCATGAAATTTTCCGCAGTGCTTTGGTTTACTGCTCTCTGGAACATCATCGTGTATGCTCCAATTTGCCATATGGTATGGGGTGGAGCTGGCGGTTGGTTCGCTGATATGGGTGTGCAGGACTTTGCCGGTGGCATTGTGGTTCATATCACCGCTGGTATAGGGGCACTCGTTACGTGTATCGTTCTGGGCCCCCGCACAGGTTACCCCACCAAACCCATGATGCCCCACAATCTCCCCATGACCGTCACGGGAGCCGCGATGCTTTGGGTGGGTTGGTTTGGTTTCAACGGAGGAAGCGCCCTCGGTGCCAATGGAGATGCCGCCTCTGCGTTGGTGGTCACGCAGATCTCAGCTGCTACCGCGACACTGGTCTGGATGTTCATTGAATGGTTCAAACACGGCAAACCCAGTATGCTGGGAGCCGCCACTGGAGCCATCGCCGGTTTGGCCGCGATTACGCCAGCATCGGGCACAGTGGGCCCCGTCGGAGCACTGGCCATCGGCACCATGTCAGGCTTCATTTGCTGGTGGGCTTCAACGGTGATCAAAAAGAAATTTGGATACGACGATTCACTGGATGTATTCGGAGTTCACGGCGTGGGCGGTTTTATTGGAACCATCATGTTGGGTGTCTTTATGGCTCCCGTCTTCGGCGGTGTGGGGGGTGAAGATTTCTCCATGGGCAAACAACTGGGTGTCCAACTGTTTGCCGGTCTGCTGACTGCTGTCTATGCAGGCATCGCATCTTATGTCATCCTCCTGGTGGTAAAAGCCATGGTCGGACTGCGTGTGGATGAAGCCGAGGAAAACATGGGCTTGGACACCACCTGTCACGGAGAAGAAGCCTACAACGAATAAAACCAATCCTGAAATCAGTCTTTTAACATTATGAAAAAAATAGAAGCCATCATCAAACCCTACAAGATCGATGAAGTGCGCGAAGCCCTTTCAGAAGTCGGCGTTGTCGGCATGTCGGTCTCGGAGGTAAAAGGGTTCGGACGCCAGAAAGGCCACAAGGAAATCTACCGCGGAAGTGAATACACCGTGGACTTCCTTCCCAAGATCAAACTGGAATTGGTTGTCCCGGACGAATCGGTCACTGAAGTCATTGATGCCATCCGCACTTCGGCCAACACCAACAAGATTGGTGACGGTAAGATCTTTGTCGTCCCAGTGGAAGAAGCCGTCCGCATCCGGACCGACGAACGCGGCGACGAAGCCATCTGAAACGTTCTAAAAGTAAATTAAACAAAACATCACAAAGGCCTTGCTCCCATGAAGAGCAAGGCCTTTGTTTTAACATCTGCGTTCATCTGCAGAAAATCGGCGGATGAGCAAAACAAAAAAAGCTATTCAATCCCGATCGATTTTAAAAACGGCTGAATCGAACGCTCCCGTCCGAGAAACTCACGGATCAATTCGTTCGCATCACGCGAACCACCGGGAGCATAAATGCTATCCCGCAATCGACGGGCCACTTCCTTGTCCGCATACTTGAGTTCGGATTCTTCAAACACCGTTGCCATGTCGGCGGCAATCGCATCCGCCCACGCATACCCATAGTATCCGGCGTCATACCCGGTCAAATGTCCAAAATAGGTCACAAACGTCGTGTCTTCAGGAACCGGCAGGAAAACATCGCTGATGATGCGGTTGGAATCCTTGATCACATCCAACTTCGTTTCGGTTGAGGTGATCGAATGCAGTTCCAGATCCAGAATCCCAAAGCTCAACTGACGCCGGTAAAAGGTGCCAATGGTTGCCAGACGGGCGTCCTTGAGCTGATTAAGGATGGCTTCGGGAATTTTCTTGGAAGGATCCCGGTAGTCCGCCGCAAAGCTGTCCAGCTGTTCCTTGTCCCAAATCCAGTTCTCAAGCATCTGAGAAGGCGCTTCCACAAAGTCGCGTGGCACACTGGTTCCCGAAAACCTGGAATGACGTGCTCTCGTGAGGATGGAATGCAAGGCATGCCCGAATTCGTGGAACAAGGTTTCCACTTCGCCATGCGAAAGCAAGGAAGGTTTGTCGCCGGTTGGAGACGGGAAGTTACAGATCAAAGCCACGCAGGGACGCTGGTAGGTTCCGCCTTCGAACTCCTTGCCGGCCAAAATGGTGAACTGGGCAAAATGATTGAACTTGCCTTCGCGTGGAAACATGTCCAGGTAGAACGTACCCAGAGGCTCCCCGGTTTCGGCATCCAGAACCCCATAAAGTTCCAGATCGTCTACCCATTTGAACGGAGGTTCCATGGCAATGAATTTCAGATCGAACATGTTTTGGTAAATCTTGAACATGCCCTGAAGGGTTTGTTGATAAGGGAAGTAAACGCGCAACTGCTCGGCGTCCACATTGTAAGCCTTTTTCTGAAGCAGATTACTGTAATACCTCCAGTCCCACAGATGAATTTGGGCATCAGCATCGCCGGTTTCCTCGACTTTTAATTGGCGATACCGTTCCAACTCGGCATCGAATTTGGGTTGCAGCCCCTCCTTCAGTTCCTTGAGAAAATCCAGAGCCGTTTTACCGTTGCCGGCCATCTTGACTTCCGTCTGGTAATCCGCCCAGGAACCATAACCCAGTTTGTGAGCAATGGTCGTGCGGAGGTTTAGAATGGATTGCAACAGCTCCACATTCTTGTCACCGGCAAGGGAATAACGCGCCACCTTCATCCGACGCCGTGTCTCTTCGGATTTGGCGTTCTCCATGATGGTGATGAAATGCCAGGTCACATTGGCTTGAACGGTGTAGACATCATCCCCCGTCTTGATGCCGTCCATTTCCAGAAAGGAAGACGGCACCCCATCCAGTTCCTCTGCTGTAAACTGCAGCGAAGCGGTCGCCTTGGTGATATTCGAATCAAAATCCGTGCTCAACTTGGACAACTCCTTGCGGAGTGATTCCACTTCATTTCGCTCCGCTTCCGGCAAAGCCAAACCTGCCCGCTGGTAGTCACGCAGAGTTTCTTCAAAAAGCTTCTGATCCTCTCCTTCCAGGCTTGGATTTGTATCGGCATAGGCTTTGACAGAGCGATAAACATCCTCACGGTAATCCAGTCCAACCGCCCAATCCTGAAACCGCTTGATCTGTTCCGTCCCCGCATCGCGGATGTCGGCGTCCTGACTGGTTTCCTTCATCAGATATATCCGACTCGCCACCAGATCCGCTTTGTAACTGATGTCATCCAAAGCCCGAATGGTGTTTTCGAAGCTCACTTCGTCGGGATTCAAACCCGCGATACGGTCCAAAGCGGCATCCGCGTGTCCAATGGCCAATTCCATGTTCTGTGCCATTTCCTCCGGGGTGGTTTCAAAATCCGGCAAAGCCAGCACCGAGCCAAAAGGCTTGGCTGCCTGGTTCAAGGCTTCCAGACTGGTTGAGGTATCGGACGAGTTATGGGGCACCGATTGGCAGGCTGTCATGATTACAAATAATAAACTTAAAAGTGCGTTTCGCATTTCGACAGCAAAACTACAGCCCAACCCAAGCGAGAATCAAGCGGGGAATGATAACTCAAGATGGTTTCCCTCATGTTTAACAGTGGTTTATCCAACGGACAGACTTGCTTAAATGGTAAAACAGTGACATGATTCAACCATGAACAAGCGCATCTCGGTTCACCCTCGAATCTGCCACGGACAAGCATGCATACAAGGCACACGCATTCCTGTACATCAAATCATTCGAATGTTTGCACAGGGAGATAGCATTGAAGCATTGCAAATCGCCTACCCATCCATCACCAGGGAAGATATACTGGCTTGCCTTGAATATGCGGCTAACTTGGCTGAGGATCCATTAGCCCCGTTGGATGAGGTCCTGATTGCTTCATGAAAGTTTTGGTCGATGAAAACATCCCCAATATTTCCGTAAGGGAATTAAGATTGATGGGTTATGATGTTTTGGACATCAGGCGAACGGAGAAAGAAGGTCTTTTTGACGATGAACTATGGACCTTGGCTCAGACCGAACAACGGTTACTCATCACAACCGACAAGGGGTTTTTTGAGCATAGGGAGGAACCTCATTTCGGGATACTCATCGTGCGCTTACATCAACCTAACGAGCAACGGATTCATGCTCGCATTATGAAAGCCCTTGAACAATTTCCCTCCACAGGATGGGGAGGTTTGTTGGTCGCTATGAGAGACACAGTTCAAAGTATATATCGATCAGGCAAGTAAGCAGGTTTTCCACACACCTACCACCAGGGATTATCGGGATCAGGTGTTTTAAGTGTATTCTCTTCGTACGCACCATCAGGGAAATGAAAAAACTCCACATGAGCGTCACCATAAAGCAGATTAAACCGGTGTTGTCCCTTGATATTGTGCCACTGACTTTCGGGTTCACGCGGATCTCGTCCAAGCCACCAGGGCCAGTCACCGGTAATGATCTTGTTGGACGCGCTGCGGGCAATATCAGATGACTTGAGTGATTTACCCTGTGGCTCATTCTCCCCAGCCTCGGAATCTCCCGTCACATGCCGCACTCCCAAAACATCCACCGCCCAGGATGTGAGATAACTGTTCCCCCACCCTTGAAAGCACGTTTTGGTTCCGGTTGGAAAAGTGCGAATCCAATAGGAATCGCCTTTATCGGACGGACATCGATACGATTCCATGGCTCCCACATAGGCGTTCAAGGGACGCCGTTCACGCGGCACATGCCCGCCATGCAGAGTCATGGTTCCCGTCTGCCCACCGAGTGTTCCCCAATCTTCATACAGAGGAAAATAATCCTCAAAATCCTCCACATAAAAAGCGAACCCAAGCCCGTGTTGACGCAGATTGTTCGTGCAGGCAATCCCCTTGGCCTTTTCCTTGGCCTTGGAGAGTGCGGGCAACAGCATGCCTGCCAAGATGGCGATAATGGCAATTACCACCAGCAACTCGATCAATGTAAATGCTCGTTTCAAACGAAAGTGAGGCAATGGTCGATCGTTCATAAAGAATTCTTCAATGCAGGTGTATGGGCATGCAAGTTCCCTGTTTGGCTGTTTCTGGAGTATGCTTTTGACAGTTGATCGGCTCTGGATGCCAGTTCCTTCAATACTTCAGAGTGCGTCCCAGCCACATTGTTTTTTTCAAATGGATCCCTTTCCAAGTGAAACAGGCGTTCCACTTGATCAGGCGTTTTGATGTATTTCCAAGCCCCTCGTCGCAGACTTTGCCAATGCCCCCTGTCCAATTCCGCATGTGATCCCAATTCCCAGAAAAACTCTCTTCCAGCCTCTTTGGTTTCAACACCTCGTAGCACCGGCAAAAGGCTTTGACCATCGAGACGTAATCCCGCCGTCCCGACCTGTGTCAATTCCGCCAAAGTAGTGAACCAATCGATTGCCCACGCCGGATTTTTCGCGACCGACCCGGCGGCCACAACCCCAGGCCAACGCGCCAGACACGGGACCCGAATCCCTCCCTCGAACAAGGTTGCCTTGTCCCCTCGCAGGGGTTGATTGTTTCCACCGTAATTTGGATCCCCACCATGATCAGACATAAAAATAATCAGAGTATCGTCACGTAATCCGGCCCCATCCACCGCATCTAGCACCCTACCGATCCCATCATCCAGGGCCACTGCCATGGCAGCATATTTGCGGCGTGTAGGATCCTTGATGAATTTGACTCGTTCCAAATCTCTGGGGTGGGGTTGCAGGATGTTCACCGTGGTGTCATTCCCATCGTCCCAACCCTTGCCGAAGTGAGGGGCATTGTATGGGAGAAACAAAAAGAAAGGTTTTTCATGTTTTTGATCACGGATGTAACGAACCGCCTCGTCTGTGATGACATCTGTTGCATAACCCGTCGTATCCAACAACTGTCCATTCCGATACCAGTCCGGAACGTTGCCGTATGAAAGCGTGAAAAAGTCGACACACCCCGCTGTGTGCCCATACCCGAGATCAAAACCATGCTGGTGTGGGAAGAAAGATGACTGTCCATGCCCTAAATGCCATTTCCCGATCAACGCAGTTTCATAGCCCGCCCGCTGCAATTGAGAGGCCATGGTGATTTCGTGATCACGCAGTCCCCGATGTTTGTCTTCTTCGGCCAGAAACATAAGGGCCGATAAAAGCCGGTCCTGGGAGCGACTCGGATTGCACCCTGTCAACAATCCAAACCTGGATGGTGTGCATATCGCTGAAGCAGCATAAAACTGGTCAAACTTCATTCCATCCCTGGCCAGCGAATCCATATGAGGTGTAGGGATTTCGCTTCCGTAACAGCCAACATCACGCGTTCCCTGATCATCAGAGAAAATCATAATGATGTTGGGGTACCCCGCCGCGGCCTGAGACGTCACACAGAACCACCCGCAACAAACAGCAGTGAGCACGGCCAAAAAACGAGCAAGTGAAAACATGCGGCAAATCATGCCCGGGAAAAAGGCTGCACTCAAGAACCATCATCCTTTCGAAAGCCAGCATTGACGAAGGCCGGTGTGTTTGGGTTGAATATACGTATCGACCATGTGGCGCGCCTCGATAATTCATCTAATTGGCCTTGTGTTGGGATCGTTGATCCTGACACACCTGAGTCGTGCCGACATCGCTTCAACACCTCACTTGCGACATCCGGTCAAAATAGCCCTGACACACAACGGTGCCCAATTACTCGTTGCCAACAGCCGGTCGGGTTCTCTGAGTAAGATCGACCTCACTTCCGATCGGATCATCCGTGAATGGCAGGTCGGCGTGGGACTTTCAGACATGGCTTACATCCGGAAACATCGCCAGATCCTGCTCACGGACGAGGAACAACATTCCTTGATTACACTGGATTGGAATAGCTCCTCCAGTCATTGGGATAAAAGGACCGAACTCCCGGTAGCCAAAGACCCTCAGCATATTGCCCTTCACCCGCACAAGAAGATAACAGCGATCGCCTCCCGCTGGTCTCATCGATTGACCCTACTTGAGTCCACGGAGACTCAAGACCAAACTTCATCCTGGAAAACAACCGATGTCATCGACCTCCCGTTCGCTCCAGGAAAAATGACATTTGTTCCGGAACAAAACGGACTCCTGATAGCCGATGCCTTCAATGGCATGTTGGCTCTATTTGATCTGGGAAAAAAGAGTATTCGCACCGTCAGCCATTTTCAGATCAACAACATCGCCAACCTCTCCCTGACACGCGATGCTGATCAAACAACCGTCTGGATTTCCGGTGAATCATTGAATTCCTATGCCACGACCTTCAATCCGGAAGTCACCTGGGGGGTCCTGATGGACAACCAGGTCCGGGCTATCCCCCTCACCGACCTGCTCAACCCAACACGATCACCGATACAAATGGGCACCGTCTACGGCATGGGAGACGAAACCGGCCCCGGCGGCGATCCCAACGCCGTCCTTATCCGCAAAAACGGCACCCTCATCCCCCCCCTTGGCGGGGTCGACCGTGTGGCATTTCGCCCACAGTTGGCATCCAATTACACCCATCGCATTCAAGTGGGGGATCGCCCGATCGACATGGTGATAACGACCGATGAATCGTCACTCTACGTCGCCAATCAATTTTCCGATTCCATCTCGGTCATTGATCTGAACGAAACACGTCTTTTAAAAAACATCTCACTGGGACCACAACCCACGCTCACCGACAGCGACAAAGGTGAACGATTATTCTTCGACGCCAGCCTCTCATTACGAGGCTGGTACAGCTGCCATAGTTGCCACACCGACGGTCACACCACCGGCCTGCTGAACGACAACCTTGGCGACGACCACTTTGGATCACCAAAACGGATCCTCACACTTCTCGGAGCCGCCTCTTCCCCACCCTTTTCGTGGCTGGGCAAGATGGAGAATCTGGAGTCGCAAATTGCAAAATCCCTGGACAAAACCATGCTGCACAAGGGCAGCACCACCGATAAAGCAGCATTCATTGCCCGATATTTGGAGACATTGGAGGCTCCACCTTCACTGATCACCTCCAGATCTGAAACTGACAGAGAACTCTTTGAAGAAGGCCACCAGGTTTTCCATCGCGAAGGCTGCCAGGAATGTCATAAGCCCCCCTATTACACCACCGCCGAAACCTACAATGTGGGATTAACGGATACAGCCGGCAATCAGGCATTCAATCCCCCGACCCTCCTGGGCATCAGTCATAGGGACACCTTTTTTCATGACAACAGCGCGTCCACCCTTGAGGAAGTGCTGTTTGACCGCCAACATCCTGAACCACGTGAGCGACCTCTGCCAGCGCAGGAACGCCATGCACTGATTCATTTCCTGAACAGTCTTTAGCACCCTCTATGAGTTTTATAAAACATCTGACCGGATATCTCGGCTTTTCCCTCATTTGCATGACAAGCTTGTACGCCGAGGATCAGCCACAATGGGGAACTGCCTGGAATCGAAACATGATTTCAGCAGAAACAGGACTCCCTGCTCATTTTGATCCGGACACAGGCGCCAACATCAAATGGAAAGTTCCACTGGGAACCGAAGCTCACTCATCACCAGTCGTATCCGGAGGCCGGGTCTACGTCGGCACCAACAACCACCAGCCCCGAGACCCAAAACACCAGGGCGACCGGGGTGTGCTGATGTGTTTTGATGAATTGACCGGAGAACTGCAATGGCAACTCGTCGTTCCCAAACGAGAAGAAGACCGCTACTTCGATTGGCCGCGTAGCGGGATCTCCTCTCCTGCAACGGTGGAAGGAGACCGGGTCTATGTCGTCACCAATCGAGGTGAAGTGGTCTGCCTGGACGCCCAAGGGCTCAGCAATGGCAATCAAGGTCCATACATGGACGAAGCCCGCCATATGACGCCTCAGGACAGTGAACCGCTTGAACTGGGCGATCTGGATGCCGATATTCTGTGGTTGTTTGACCTGACAGAAGGCGCCGGAATCTGGTCCCATGACGGCGCGCATAGTTCCATCCTGATCCACGGTCCTCATCTTTACCTCAACACCGCCACCGGAGTGGACAACACCCACAAAAAAATCCGTACACCCGACGCCCCCAGTCTGGTCGTGTTAGACAAAGCAACAGGCGCCTATCTTGCCCGCGAAAACGAAGGTAACGCGCCAAGTATCTTTCATTGCACGTGGTCAGCGCCTTCGATGACAAAGGTGAACGGGAAGGAAACCATCTGGTTTGCCGGTGGTGATGGCATCGTCTATGGTTACGATCCCATTCCGTTTTCCACCAAAACGCCCGACCAACCACTCCATCTGAATCGGGTATGGCGTTATGATTTTGATCCAACAGCTCCCAAGGAAAACGTGCATCGCTACAACCAAAACCGACGCGAAGGGCCCAGCAACATATTCGGCATGCCGGTCATGCAAGGCGAGCACATGTATGTGGCAGGTGGCGGCGATCTGTGGTGGGGAAAAATCGGTGCCTGGTTGAAATGCATCACCCCATCACGGGATGGCAATGCCGATCAAAGCTCGGTTAAGTGGACCTTCCCGCTTGAACGACATGTCATGTCGACTCCGGCAATCACCGATGACCTGGTGTTTATTGCGGATTGCGGTAAAAATGTTTTCTGTCTTGAAAAGAGTAACGGCAAACAGCTCTGGCAACACAGCGCCAAAGGAGAATTCTGGGCCTCACCTTACGTCGCGGATGGCAAAGTCTACATCGGCAGCCGGCGCGGTGATTTCATGATCCTGGCAGCGACACGTGAAAAACAATTACTTCACGAAACCGACCTGAGTGCGCCCATCAGCGCCACCACCTGCGCCGCAAACGGAAGACTCTTCGTGGCCACCATGACGGCACTTTATTGTCTGGAGAACTCGGAACAAAGCCTGAAGACCTTTTAAGAACTCTCATTCTTTTGATGCATCTTCCGAAAGCGAAGGTGCTCACGCTTTGGGATTCCGGGGCAGGTAGCATAAGTGAGCAGCAACCTTCCCCTGTGGAATCCAAAGTGGCGCTGCATGCCGCACTCCAAATCACACTTGCCTTTTCGTAGTCCATTCGGCTACGCGCCCCAGCCGGCAATGATGTCATCACATCAGACACTCATCCAGATATCAGGACAAACAAAGAGGTCCGTCCACCGAATATTTTTCGGTGCCGAACGATCTTAATTCGTCATGTCCCAATCCATGTGCCAGTGCCAGCCAAAGTCTGTTGTGCGGTTCTCCGTCGAAATCGAGGGCTCGACCGTTTTTGAATCCGGCGCCGCCTCCAACCAACAGGAATGGAATATTGGAAAGTGTGTGGGAATTGCCTTTGCCCAACTCGTTGAGCCAAACGATCTGTGTGTTGTCCAGCATGGAACCACCGCGTCCTCCGGGTTCCGGAGTTTCCGCCAACCGGGTAGTCAAGTAGGCAAGCTCACTGGCAAACCAATGGTTGATGCGCCGTAGTTTGTCTTGTGCATCTTCATTACCGTCCGGCTCATGGGAAAGGGAATGATGTCCTTCCTGAATATCCAGCCATCGCATCCGGGCCTGGCCGACGGAACGCATGAATTGCAAGGAAGCCACGCGGGCCATGTCATTCGCCAGCGCATTCACCAATAAATCAATCTGCATGCGGCTGATCTCCGGAGTGTTGTCATTGACCAATTCAATGTCCGGATCAATCTCCGGCTCGGGATGCGTCATCTGACTTTGTGCTTCCGCTGCGGCGATGTCGCTTTCCAGCCTGCTAACCAATTCCATGTGTTCCTCCAGCATCCCCTTGTCCTCGGCGCTTAACCGACGGGTGATGCGTTTGAGGTCGGATCGGACATGATCCAGAATGCTGGACATATGTTTACGATCCTGTGCGCCGCCATAAAGCTTTTGGAACATCTGGCCTGGATCATCAATGGGGGCCACCGGTTTGTCGCTGTCCGCATAACACATGCGCGTCCAGGGATCGGCCCGGTTGGGAACCGCCACACCAAATTCCAAGGAACCAAACCGTGTGCGCGTCTCTTCCCTGGATTGAAAATGATTCTTGATCTCTTGATCGATGGAGATGCCGCTCGCCCAACCCGCCGGGGTATGACTCCCACCCTGGATGTTGCCCGGCAACAATTCGGTCGCCGTAAGCAGACAGGACATCCCGCGCATGTGATTGTCACCATCACCTCGAATCTTGTTATGCACCCCTTTCAAGACCAGGACATGATCCCGGTAGGCATCCAATGGGGAGAGCATGGACTTGAGCTTGAGGGGCTGATCATCACCAAAGCTGTCCGGCCAGAATTCGTTGGGCAGGGTTCCGTTGGGTGAGAACATCACGATCAGCCTCTTGGGCGCTTGTTTTGAAACCGCTTTATCGGCCTTCAAACTGTTCAGGCCGGTTAAAAACGGAAGGGCCGCCGTGCCAAGTCCCAGGTCGCGCAGAAAACGCCGACGATGCTGCAGATTGAATTTCATATCGTTACTGTTCTGTTGTGGATTCGCTCTGATGATCCAATGTCACCGCAAGGACCGACATTTGGGTGATCAATGACTGAATATTAAAACTTTCCTGTTCGAATTGCAACCGTAAGCGCTGAAGGGCTCCGGGCTCAAAAGCGTCCGGAGATTGCTTGACCAGATGGAAAAACATCTGTGCAACAAATGCTGTGTGCGCCAGCTCATCCTCAACGGCAAACCGTGCGATATCCCGGGCCCGCTGAACCTGGATACTCTCCCCATCCTCGGTAAGATATTCGCTCAGTGTATTGACCGGTTTATCTTTCTCATGGGTCCGCCAGCGACCGACCGCATCAAAACTTTCCAGAGCAAAGCCCAATGGGTTGATGATCGAGTGGCAGGCCATGCAAGCCGTGTCACTGGTCAACTGGGTAATCTTTTCGCGCATGGTGATGTCCTCCGGAAAATCGCTGTCTTTGAATGCAATGGCCATGGGAGGTGGTTTCAAGGCGCGACCCACAATATTGCGGGTCAGGAACACCCCTCGGTGAATGGGTGAGGTGTTGTTGTGATACGCAAAGGCACTCAACAGATAGGGATGGGTAAGGATGCCCGATCGTTGATCCTTGGGAAATGAGACTTTTTCGAACATGGTCATGTCAGTCGGCAGCCCCTGCTCTTCCAACGCCTCCGATTCACCTTGTCCGGACTGGTAGAATTCCTTCAGGAACGGATTGAGCATCATGTAATCCGCCAGAAGTAGTTGACGATAATCCGAGGCTTCACTCCAGACCACATCCTCAATGAACAAATCCAGTGAACGCCGCAAATCCACCACCAGGGCTTCATCAAAATCCGGGAACAATTGCTCATCCTTGCTCAGATCCCTCTCCTCGATCTCCAGCCAATGATCAAAGAAGCCCCGCATTTTATACCGGGTTCTAGGGTTGTTCAGCATGCGTTTTGCCTGGGCAACGATCTGGGCTTCACTCGAAAGCTCTCCCTGATGGGCGGCATGGAGCAAGGTCTGGTCCGGCACGGAGTCCCATAGGGCCAACGACAGCCGTGAGGCCAATTGGTGCGCGTCGGGCTGGTTCCCGCTGGAATCCCAAGGGGTGTATAAAAACTCAGGAGAGGTCAATGCCAGCATCACACCTCGTCGAACGGCAATTTCCGGATTCTCCGCCTGAGCGAAAAGAATGTTCCGATAAAGCTGGTCTTCTTCCTCCGTCAAAGGTCTCCCATAGGCCAAGGTAGCCAGTCGCGGAAGGAACTCCTGGAGTTTGTCCGCTCGCTCCTTATCCCCGGCTTTGAAGCCCGCAAGCAATGGCAATCGTTCCACCACTTCCGAAGCGGTCGCGACCGCAGCCTGCGTCACTGCTTCATACCAGGACCATGAAACGGAACTCCCGCGTTCGTAGCCCAGACTGCGGTCATCGGCAGGAAAAGCAGTTTCCACGACAAACGTGCGTGGTGGCCGGTGGGTGTTCAATGTTTCGCTGTCCATCACCCGCCAGACACCGTGCGGTTTGCGCCATTCCAATTTGATGGATCCGGTTTTTTCGAGATATTTGAAGTATTCGAGCCGGATCGGATAATGCCGGCCGCCCAATAAAAACACCCGGGCTTCCAGCGATCGCATTTCCCCCGAACTGACCCATCCGTCAATCAATGCCTGTTGCCCGGCAACCGAACTATCATCTCTCAATTTACCTCGCTGCCTGCCTGGGTCATTGTTCACATATAGTCGCGCCCCATTTTGGGTGGAGACACGAAATTCGTAGTGCCCCGTGGATTCGGCAAACATCCCACCTTCCCAAATGATGGCGAACTGATCCGGCTCGATGGAAGCATCCGGGCTTCCTTCCTTGAAATCAAACTCGATCTCGAAATCGACGCGCTCGAGCTTTTGCTCATTGGCTTTATTCATGCCTTTGGATTGAAAATAGGTGGCGTTCAAGCCTGGTTCCCCCGCATGAAAAGCCTTGAGTGCATGATCGATCCCACGCTCCCCCTTGGAGTCCGGCGTCACAAGCAGGAGCATGTCCGCGACGCTGTTCAAATATTGCGGTACCGTCAGCCTTGAGAGTTCGACACGCACGCCATTGCCCAGTCGAGCCTGGGCTTCCTGGGAATAAAAGGCGTGATAAACATAGTTGGAAACCGCAAGCGCATCATCACCGACACACAAATCCGGATCTTCTTCCGGCATGGTCCGCACCACGCGACGCGTGAGACTCTCCAATGAGCGGGTGCCGACAAGTGTTTCGTCGCACTTCTCTTCCACACCTTCCCCGCGTTCCCCGTGGCAATCGACACATTGAGCCCGGTAAATGTCCCTGCCTTTGAGAAACAATTCATTGGACTCCATTTCGGAGGCTTGCGAAAACTCCGTAAACGATATCCCCAGAGTGATCAGGACAATCCAACACCCCTTCGAAATTTGATTCAAAGCTATGGTTTCTTTCATGTTCGTTTCTGAGTCGCTCAAATCTAGCATGAGGGAAGAAACGGTGCAATGACAACAACGCCTCCACTTTGAATCTGTGATCTCATCATTACTTTGAATGTTTTACATTAAGTGAGCACGCCGCTCCGGGCCTGGCCCATCCAATCCAACACTACCGGACGAATCCCTGTATGTTTCAGACATTGACATTCCAGCCAACTCATATACTCATACAGACACATCACGTACCGTGCTACAATTAGAAATACGCGACGATACTTAAAATTTAATTGGGGTTGGGTGCAGGAAATTTCCTCCCCAACACAACAGCAAGGGGTAACCACCCGGGCAGTCACGAAATGATGAGAGCATTCCCCAGAGCTCAGCAACCAAGACATCTTTCGTGGCTGCCCGAAACCCTTTCATTTCAACGCCACCATCTGAATGATTGGCACTCAGCGACTCCTCTGCTAGAATCTGGTTCATCCGATTAAACATGAAACAAACACACTTCATTTTATTGGTCCTGCTGGTTGCTTTGTGGTCAGGATCTTTTGGCCATACAGATATATTGCAAGCAGCCGATCGCCCTCCGAATGTTGTTGTCATACTTTCGGACGATCAGGGCTGGGGTGACCTGAGTTTAAACGGAAACCAAAACCTCAGCACCCCCAGCATTGATTCCCTTGCCCGCGATGGAGCCAGGTTCGACCGGTTCTACGTCTGTCCAGTCTGCTCGCCAACACGTGCTGAATTCCTGACCGGTCGATACCACCCGAGAGGAGGCGTTTACAGTACTTCCGCCGGAGGAGAGCGATTGAACGCTGATGAAACAACCATAGCCCAGGTGTTCAAAAAAGCGGGCTACGCCACCGGAGCTTTCGGAAAATGGCACAACGGCATGCAGCCTCCCTACCACCCCAATGCCAGGGGTTTTGATGAATTCTACGGCTTTTGCTCGGGCCATTGGGGAAATTACTTCAGTCCCCCACTCGAACGTAACGGTGTCGCTGTTCAGGGAAAAGGATTCATCATCGACGACTTGACCGACCAGGCCATGCAGTTCATGGAGAATCAAAAAGACAAATCGTTCTTTTGCTATCTCCCTCTGAACACCCCCCACTCTCCCATGCAGGTACCCGACGCGTATTGGGACCGCTTTAAGGATAAAGAACTCAGCCATCGCCACCGGGATCCAAACCGGGAAAATGTGCCGCATACACGGGCCGCTCTGGCCATGTGCGAAAACATTGATTGGAACGTCGGACGCATCCTCGATCACCTCGATCGACTCAACTTGACCGAAAACACCATCGTTCTTTACTTCAGTGACAACGGCCCCAATGGAAGCCGGTGGAACGGGGGGATGAAAGGCAGAAAAGGTTCCACTGATGAAGGAGGCGTCAGGAGTCCCCTGGTCATGCGATGGCCAAAAGGCATCCAACCTGGAAAAGTCGTCCATAATATTGGGGGCACCATTGATCTGCTGCCCACCTTGGCGGACATGGCTGACATCGATGGGACGGTTGAAAAGACGCTGGACGGAATCAGCCTCAAACCTTTGCTCATGGATGGGGATTACAACGGCAAAGATCGCCTTATTTTCTCTCATTGGAATGGTCGTGTCAGTGTCCGGAACCAACGGTTTCGATTGGATCATCAGGGAGCATTATTCGACATGGAAGCCGACGGAGAACAACGAACCAACGTTGCTGAAGGATTTCCAGTCATAGCAAACCATCTGCGCACCGAAGTGGAACAATGGAAGGCAGATTTACTGGAAGGATTCCCCGACAAAGACCGCCCCTTTTCGGTGGGACACCCGAAATATGATCGCACCTGGCTCCCTGCTCGCGATGCCACCGCAACCGGGTCCATCCAGCGATCCAATCGATTTCCAAACGATTCCTACTTCACAGACTGGACTTCGACCGAGGATTATCTTTACTGGAACATTGAGGTCATGACAGCTGGTGATTACGAAGCAACCATCTGGCAAACCTGCGCAAAACAAGACAAATCCCCACTCCTGGAACTGAACTTCAACGACCATCACCTGAGAGCAAGAATCAGCGAAAACTGGGATCCCCCGGTCACGGGGGCCGAAAACGACCGAATCCAACGCCAGGAATCCTACGTCAAAGATTTTCGACCATTCACCCTGGGACGCATCCAACTTACCAAAGGCAAAGGTACTCTCAAACTCAAAGCCCTGGACATCCCCGGCGAAAAAGCCCCCGAATTCCGCCTCCTGGAATTGATTCGAATAGCCCCCAAACAAAACTAATTCAATTTTACTATTTTAAATTCAAATTCTTCTGCTTGCGGAATTATCTTCCACGCATATAGCGCATGCTTCATAGTGTCCGCATGTCGCAAGTCATTGCCATCGTCGGGCGCCCCAACGTGGGCAAGTCCGCCCTGTTCAACCGCATCGTACGCAAACGTATCGCCATCGTCCATGACGAACCCGGCGTGACACGGGATCGTGTACTTGTGGAAGCAGAGTGGCGCGGGAGGGCCTTTACACTCGTTGATACAGGAGGCATCGGCCTTCGCCACGGTGAAAAAAGCAGTGACGTGATCACCGGCGCGGCCATGGACCAGGTTCAACTGGCGCTGGACGCGGCCTCTGTTATTTTATTCGTCGTGAATGTGCAGGAAGGTCTGCTCCCCCTGGATCATGAGGTATCCGCCCGCCTCCATGCCTCCGGCAAAAAGATCCTGCTGATCGCCAATAAGGCAGATCACGCCGGATTCGACGATGAAGCGGAAGCTCTCTCTGAACTTGGATTCAAAGACATCTTCCCTGTTTCCGCCATCCACGGCCGAGGGGTTGAAGGCATGATGAAATCAGCTCTGGACAATCTCCCTCCAAAGGAAAGTTCGGAAGTCTCGGATTCAAACGAATTTACCCCTGAAAGTGACAAAGAACCGCTTAAACTGGCGATTGTCGGGCGTCCCAATGTGGGCAAATCCACCATCATCAATGCCTTTGCCAACTCCGACAGGGTGATTGTCAGCCCCATTGCCGGAACCACCCGTGATTCCGTGGACGTACCCATTGAAATTGAAGCTGAAGGCACCAAACACGCTTACGTTCTGATTGACACGGCGGGTATCCGAAAAAGGCGTCGAGTCGATGATTCGGTTGAATTCTTCAGTGTCAAACGCGCCGAGGACTCCATCGAACGCTGCGACATCGCCATCCATGTCATGGATGCCCAATGCGGTGTGACCATGCAGGACAAAAAAATCGCGGGTAAAATCGCGGAGGCCCACAAAGCCTGCATCCTGGTGGTCAACAAATGGGATCTCTATGAACAATCCATAGCCAAAGCCCGCGATGAGATCTCAGCATCCGACAATAAAAAACGCTCCAAATCCCAATGGCTGACATCCCTCGCCGATTTTGGCGAATGGGTACAAAACCAGCTGTTTTTCATGGATTACGCCCCGGTGATTTTCACCAGTGCCGAATCGGGATTTCATCTGGATCGCCTCCTGGAAGCCATCCGGTTTGTGGCCGACCAGTTGAAACAGAAAATCCCGACCTCACTGCTGAACCTAACACTTCATGATGCGGTCACCGACCGGCAACCTGTATCCAAACAAGGCACACGCCTGAAATTTTACTACGCCACACAAGTCAAACTGGCGCCCCCCACTTTCCGGTTATTCCTCAATCGAAAGGATATTTTCGACGAACGCTACACCAAATACCTGGCAGGCAGGATGCGGAAGGCCTTCGGTTATGAAGGATGTCCGGTCATTTTCGAACCTCGTGCCCGTCCCAAAAAGGTGGAATCCATCCGCAGCCGCAAGAAAAGGGTGGAAAAGAAAAAAGAAGAAAAGAAACCCACCCGGGCAAAAGATCCGCACAAGAGGAAGCAGTCCAAACGCCCAATCCAAGTCAAAAAGAAAACAGCCAGAAAATAAGCCCCGACAAGGATAGGGGTCGGGACGAGGGATTAACCCCGCCCCGCCCTCCGAACCGGACTTGCGGTTCTCCCGCATCCGGCTCTCCCGAAAGTAAGGTCTACATAGGAGACTAGACATAGTTACAGGAGCCGGC
>Ga0255757_10000242_pt1 | contig 52296 bp, 53 predicted proteins | sample 071ome_27_FD_179957 | JGI IMG/M metagenome (GOLD analysis project Ga0255757, IMG submission 179957) | Coastal salt marsh microbial communities from the Groves Creek Marsh, Skidaway Island, Georgia - 071409AT metaG (version 2) | ecosystem: Environmental > Aquatic > Marine > Intertidal zone >...
AAACAGCAGTCGTTTGTTTAAGTCATATTCTTGACCACTGTAAATAAGCGGCATGCCCGGCACGGTAAAATTAAGCGCCATAAAGGTTGCGCCAGCAGCTCCATAGCTCTCTTCTACTGTTCCATTCCAAGAGTTTTCATCGTGATTGGTCACAAAATGCACTACTATATTTTCGGTGCCGTAGCGATTCAAGAGGTTTCTAAAATGGCGTTTATAGTGCCATAAAGGTTTTTTTCCTTGGCCAATTTCTTTAGACAGATAATGCCCAGGCCAATCATAAGAAGCATCAAATTTTTGTACTAAAGACAATCCCCCTGTGTGATAGATATCGGTTTCAGCCAAGATAAAAACGGGCTTAATGGCATTGAGCACTTCAAAAGTTTTGTCGTAGAAGGCGGGCGGAACAGCATAAGCCTGATCAATTCTAAAGCCATCTATATCACATTCTTTTACCCAATAGCGCATGGCTTGTCGCATGGCTTCGCGCATTTCCATATTGTTATAGTTTAAATCGGCCACATCAGTCCACCCATACGATTGTCCGGTTTGATAGTTGATAGGGTCTGTTATTTCTCCTTTACTGTTTTTTAAATAATAATCATCATGCTCTTCAATCCAGTGATGATCCCATCCAGTATGACCGGGTACCCAGTCAATCAGGACATAAATGCCGAGATGATGCGCTTTTTTTACCAAATTTTTAAAATCATCTAAGGTTCCAAATTCTGGATTAACACGAGTGTAATCAGACACCGCATAATAGCTTCCCAAGGGGCCTTTACTTCTGTTAGTGGAAATTGGATTGATGGGCATGAGCCATAAAAATTTAACCCCCATTTTTTTCAATTTGGGCAAATCGGCTGCAAAGGCATTAAAAGTACCTTCGTTAGAATATTGGCGAATATTGGCTTCATAGAGCACACCTTGTGCTATCGCTTCTTCAGAAAGGGGTGCAATGGGATTGAGCACTTCATCTTGAACTGGTTTTTCAACCGGCTTTTGGGGTTCGGGTTTAGGGCTTTCACAGGCCAGGAGTATTACAATTATGGGCAATACAATTTTGATAAAGTTGGGTTTCATAGGGAGTGGTTTAATGTTTTTTATTGTATATGAGAATGGCATAGGTTTCAAGAGTCTATTTTAATGTTCTACTACCACTGGAATTTCGCTGGGGTTGTCTAGGGTGATGCCCTTAGGGTCAATTTGGACTCCAATGACATGGCCTCTAAAATTAATTTTAAATTGGAGCGCTTCCCAAACGGAGGGCAATTGGGGTTTAAAATGCAATACCCCATCTTTAACACGCATGCCACCAAATCCTTCCACCACACTCAACCAAGTTCCAGCCATGCTGGTGATGTGCAATCCCTCGTGCACCTCTCGGTTGTAGTCATCTAGATCTAGGCGTGCGGTTCTTAAATAAAAGGCATAGGCCGCTTCCATTTTACCTAATCGAGCCGCTAAAATGGCATGAATACAAGGAGATAGAGATGATTCATGCACCGTGAAAGGCTCATAAAATTCAAAATTATGCTGAAGTGATTCTTTTGAAAAGTCAGATTCAAAAAAATAAAACCCTTGTAATACATCGGCTTGTTTAATATAGGGTGATCTTAAAATTCGATCCCAAGACCAATGCTGATTGATGGGTCTTTCTTCAGCAGAGAGTTCAGCAACAGTTAGGAGTTCTTTTTCTAAAAATCCATCTTGTTGCAAATAGATTTTTTTATCAGCATCATAGGGCAAATAAAGGTTTTTAGCGGTTGCCTTCCAACTGTTAACTTCATCAAGATTCAAATCGATTTTTTGGGCTATTTGGGTGGCTTGTTGAGCGTCCTTTTCTTGAAGTTTTTCGAAGGTTTTTGCGGCATAGTTTAAACACCATTTTGCACCGTAGTTGGTATACCAGTTGTTGTTAACGTTGTTTTCATATTCATTTGGTCCCGTAACCCCTAAAATTACATATTGCTGTTTGGGCTGAGAAAAACTAACCCGTTGTTGCCAAAAGCGCGCAATGGCAATGAGCACCTCAAGTCCTTTGGAAAGGGTGTAGGAGGCATCACCTGTGTAGCGTTCATAATTGAAAATGGCAAAAGCAATGGCCGTATTACGGTGTATTTCTTCAAAGGTGATTTCCCATTCATTATGACATTCTTCACCATTCATGGTGACCATAGGATAAAGTGCGGCTCCCTTGGAAAACCCTAGTTTTGTGGCATTGGCTATGGCTTGTGGCAATTGATTATAGCGATAGGTCAACAAATTGAGTGCCACTTGTTGGGGTTGGGTGGCAAGATAGAAGGGAAGGCAATAGGCTTCCGTGTCCCAATAGGTGCTGCCGCCATATTTTTCTCCCGTAAAACCCTTAGGACCAATGTTTAAACTCGAATCTTTTCCGGTGTAGGTTTGGTTGAGTTGGAAAATATTAAACCGGATGGCCTGTTGGGCTTCTACATCACCCTTAATGGTGATATCTGCTCTTTGCCAAATGGCGGCCCATGCTGCTTTTTGCTCTTCAACAAGTTTTTGATATCCCTTAGCTTGGGCTTGGTCAACCACTTGTTTAGCAAGATCCCTTGCCTCTTTATTCGATTGTCCATCTACTTTTACATAGCCACCAAATTTCAAAATTGTAACGGTTTTGCCGGGCGCTAATTGATAGGTTAAATGAGACGATAAAACGGCGTCGTTCTGAGCATGGGTGGCCGATTGATGCTCTGGCTCTCCCTTGTGGTTCAAAAGAGAGGTTTTGGCAAAGGTCAATACATCAAAATTGCTTTTTAAGGTTTGAGAACGCAACCCTATAAAATTGTTTTCTAAAATAACATCGCTGTGTTGCCAAAAGGGGTCGTCCCAATTGGTATCTTCATTTTTTACAGCACCAGAAACGGTGGAGGCTAGCTGTAACTCACAAGCTGCTCCAAGGGCTTCTATTTGATAGTGTATAACGCCTAAAGAAGGACTTTCCATAGACAAAAAACGAGTGGCTGTGACACGAATTTTGTTTTGATCGGAGAGCGTGGCAATAAAAGAACGTTTATACAGTCCCGTTTGCATATCGAGTTCTCGTTCAAAGTGCTCCACCTTTGAACACTGATTTAAGTCCAATTGCAATCCATTAATGGTCAGGTCAATTCCAATCCAACTAGGAGCGTTTAATACCTTGGCAAAAAACTCCGGATATCCATTTTTCCACCAACCTACTCTGGTTTTATCGGGATAGTATACCCCGCCAATATAACTCCCTTGAAAATGGTCACCGCTGTAGTTTTCTTCAAAATTATTGCGTTGTCCCATAAAACCGTTCCCCAAACTGAATAGACTTTCGGAGGCTTTGACATTTTGAGAATGAAATCCTTTTTCGATTATCTTCCATGGGTCAGCGATATAATGCCCTTTGATCATTTTAGTTTTTTTTAACGGTTTTCAAAAGTTGTGCAGGTAAAAGTTTATCCAAAGAAGCTACGCAATAATCGGCTTGTTGAAAATGGGTTGGGTTCCCTATTGCTAGGGTTTTCATTTGAGCACGTTTTGCGGCTTCTATGCCGGCAATAGAATCTTCTACCACCAAACAATTTACAGCAGAAACTCCTAACTTTTCACTTCCTAGCAAAAATACTTCCGGATTGGGTTTACCTAATTGGACTTGGTTGCCATCCACTAGGGTTTCAAAATAGTGTAGTATTTCCAATTTGGTTAATATGGCGCTGGCATTTTTACTCGCGGACCCCAACCCGATTTTATATTGATTTTGGGTTAAAAACTGAAGCCAATCTGTTACTCCGGGCAAGAGGTCTTGAGGGGATAGAGAAGCGATTAAAGACAAATAGAGGGCATTTTTTTGCTCCAAACAAGAGTTGAATTCTGCTTCACTAAGGCTCACATCTGCCCAACTTAATATTTGGAGGAGTGAATCTTTTCTACTCAATCCTTTTAAATTCTCATTTGCTTGAGGGGTTAAATTTAAGTCCCATTTTTCTGCAATGGCTTTCCAAGACTGATAATGATACTTGGCCGTATCTACAAGTACTCCGTCTAAATCAAAAAGAACTGCTTCAATATTCTTCATCGTTTGGTTTTGCATTGGGTTATAAGACAAAAATGATAAAAAAGAGGCTACTAAAAAGCAGAAGAAACTATAAAAATGTATTTCTTAAAAAGAAATCATTTTCGTTTAGCTCCCAAACAAATACACCAAATAAAAAGGATCCTTATTCTTCTGGGGCCAATTCTACCACCAAACCCTCTAAATTGGGGGTGATGGGTATTTGACATCCTAGTCTGCTATTCTCTTGCACATGAAATGCTTCCGCTAACATAGCTTCTTCATCTTCACTTTTTTCTGGCAGGGTGTGGTCACTTTTTATATAGCATTGGCAAGAAGCGCAAAGTGCCATTCCGCCACAAACTCCTTCAACCGGAAGTTCATAGGCTTTGCAAAGTTCCATGAGGTTCAATGCCATATCTGTAGGGGCCAAAAGTTGGTGTTCTTTTTGGGCGCGATCAATGAGGGTAATGTTGATTTCGGACATGCTATTTAATGGTTTTTATAGTGGCTTTAGACGCCTCTTTTCTAGAGCCATCAAAGCCGCTAATTCCACTTACTGTAGTATATTTCAATACATTTTTTTTCTCCGGATGGATACGCTTAAAAGCACTTTGACACATTAGTGTGGCTTCGTGAAAACCACATAATATCAATTTAAGTTTGCCGGGATAGGTGTTTACATCGCCTATGGCGTAAATACCTGGTATATTGGTTTGATAATCCAGGGCGTTGTTTACTTTAATGGCATTTTTTTCAATTGCTAACCCCCACGTAGCCAATGGCCCCAATTTAGGTGTGAGACCAAACAAGGGAATAAAGTAGTCTGTATGCCATTTTTGGGTGGTTTCTTGTTGTTTGATCAGCACGTTTTGCAACCGACTTTCGCCTTCCAAACCTACCACCTCGGCAGGGGTTAAGAGGTTAATTTTACCTTGGTCTTTTAGCGCTTGCACTTTATCTACTACATCTAAGGCACCGCGAAATTCATTTCGGCGGTGCACCAAAGTGAGTTCTTGAGCAATATCAGCCAAAAAGACTGTCCAATCTAGGGCTGAGTCACCTCCTCCAGCCAAGACTACTTTTTTGTTCCGAAACTGTTCGGGGTCTGTGATGGCATATTGCACCCCTTTGTCCTCAAATTGACCGATGTTTTCAAGGGGAGGTTTTCGGGGTTCAAAAGCCCCTAGACCACCTGCAATGGCGACAACAGCTGCCTTGTGCTGGGTACCTTTGTCTGTGGTGACAATAAATTGACCGTCCTTAGCTTGTTCTAGGTGCAAAGCTTGTTCTCCCAAGGTATAACCAGGCTCAAAAGGAGCAATTTGAGCCAAAAGATTAGTCACTAAATCGCCCGCTAAAATTTCTGGGTGAGAGGGAATGTCATAAATGGGCTTTTTGGGATAAATCTCTGCACATTGACCCCCGGGTTGTGTTAGCGTATCTATCAAATGACATCGCAGTTTTAGCAGTCCAGCCTCAAACACAGTAAAAAGCCCAGTGGGGCCCGCCCCAATGATAAGAATATCCGTTTGGATCATGACTGAGAAGGTTCAATGCTATTGACTTGCTCAATTTGGGGAACATATTTTTTAATGGTCATTTCAACCCCGGTCTTGAGTGTCATTTGATTGACACTGCACCCCACACAAGCCCCGTGCAGTTGGACATTAACAATGCGCTTGTCTTCTATAGACACTAAAGAGATATCGCCTCCGTCTGAATTTAAAAAAGGTCTTATTTCCGCTAAGGCCAAGAGCACTTTTTCTTTGATTTCGTCTTTTTTCATCACTGAGCTTTTACGGCAGCACACCCCACCATATTGGTAATGGCAACTGCTTTTGTTGGGGGTAAATTTTTATTTCGCAAAACCACTTGTTCTACCATATTTTGAGCAATGGTTTTAAAGTGTTCAGACCAAGGAGAGTCTTCTTGCAAGCTAGCGGGTCGCCCCACGTCTGCTGCTTCTCGAACACTTTGCACCAAAGGCAAGCCCCCTAAAAACGGAAGCCCCTTGTCAGCGGCTAGGTGTTCTGCTCCTCGCTCTCCAAAAATATAATATTTGTTGTTGGGCAATTCTTTAGGAGAAAAGTAGCTCATATTTTCAACAAGTCCTAAAACAGGCACTTGAATACTTTCTTGCTGAAACATAGCGATACCTTTTTTGGCATCGGCCAAGGCTACATTTTGAGGCGTACTAACCACTACAGCTCCGGTAAGGGGCAGTGCTTGCACAATGCTGAGATGGATATCACCTGTTCCTGGGGGAAGATCGATTAATAAGAAATCTAATTCTCCCCAGTGGGCGTCAAAAATCATTTGATTGAGTGCTTTAGCCGCCATGGGGCCTCGCCACACTACTGCCTGATCGGGTTGTGTAAAAAATCCTATGGACAATACTTTTACCCCATAATTTTCTATGGGTTCCATTTTAGATTGACCTCCTACTTTAACCGATAGGGGGCGTGCTCCCTCCATATCGAACATAGTGGGCATAGAAGGACCATAAATATCTGCATCTAAAAGCCCTACTTTGCAACCCATAGCGGCTAAGGTTACGGCTAAATTGGCTGTAATAGTAGATTTTCCTACTCCTCCTTTTCCAGAGGCTATCGCCACAATAGAATCAATTCCTGGGAGTGGAGCCCCTTTAATGGGAGCGGGCTTTTCTTGTGCTTTTACAATGGTATTAACCTTTATTTTGGCTTTGGCATATACCTTTTCATGTAGCACTTTAAGAATAGAAACTTCCACTTTTTTTCTGGCTTGCAAACTCGGATTGTGCAACACCACATCTAAATCAATTTGGTCTTCAAAAATTAGGATGTTTTGAAGGCTGCCACTCTCCACCAAATTTTTTCCTTCTCCCGGTGCACTGATAGTTCTTAGTGCCTCTAAAACAGCAGCTTTCGTAATTTTCATACCATTGAAATTTCAGAGCAAATATAGGGTGAACAATTGGGATGAAAAAACAGCCCATTCATTTTTAGCAAGGGGGCAAGTGGTGGGTGGGATCCCAATAATGGGTTTCAAAATTTTGAATTTGATTTTGTGTAATGGTTAAGCCTTCATTTTCGAGCAATTGTTGCATGAGATTGGTTCCTGAAAAATGATGCTTGCCCGTGAGCAATCCTTTGCGGTTGACCACTCTATGGGCTGGTACATTGGAATGACTATGGGCTGCGTTCATGGCCCAACCCACCATTCGTGCACTTTGGGCACTTCCCAAATAGCGTGCTATGGCACCATAGGAGGTCACTTTCCCTTCAGGAATTTGTCGTACAACGGCATATACTTTTTGAAAAAAGTTTTGCTCTTCCATTTCAATCCAGTTGAAATTTCAAATAGGTTATGGGTTTTTGTATTTCTAAATATTTAGATTCATAAAAAGTCTGAACGGCTGTGGTAATGGCCGGAGCATGCGGGTTGTTATAGATGTCGTGGTGGGCATAGAGCAACTTGCCCCAACCGGTTTCGAGAAGACCAAGCGTATAGCCATATAGAAATTGACTATCGGTTTTTAGGTGAATAAGCCCACCCGGTTTTAAGATTTTTTGATAGCGTTTTAAAAATTCGGGTTGGGTTAAACGGTGTTTAGTGCGCTTCAATTTGATTTGTGGATCGGGAAAAGTAATCCAAATTTCATCTACCTCTCCTTGATCAAAAAGGGTTTCAATCAATTCTATTTGAGTTCTAACAAAGGCAACGTTTTGTTTGTTTTCTTCGAGAGCAGTTTTGGCTCCACGCCAAAAACGAGCCCCTTTAATGTCAATGCCCACATAGTTTTTGTGTGGTTCATGACCGGCTAGGTGCACGGTATATTCTCCTTTTCCACAGCCCAATTCCAAAACAATTGGATGGTCGTTTTTAAAAAAAGAACTGTGCCAATTTCCTTTTAAGGCAAATTGATTTGCTTCTAATTCAGCTCTTTCGGGCTGCATTACATTTGGAAATGTGGCGTTTTCTCGAAACCGTTTTAATTTGTTTTTGCTCCCCATAGAGGCGCAAAAATAAAGCTTTTCAAAACAAGAAGCTAGGTGGCTTTTGTTAAAGTAAACGAAAACTCTGAGCCTACGCCTGGAGTGCTTTCTACAAATATTTGTTCTTGATGAGCTTCTATGATATGTTTTACAATGGCCAGCCCCAATCCTGATCCACCGCGATCCCGACTTCTATTTTTATCTACCCTATAAAAACGTTCAAAAAGTCGGGGCAAATGTTCTTTTTCTATTCCTTCTCCGTTATCGGTAATTCGAATCAAAATTTTATTTTCATTTAATGCTTCAATACTGATTTCTGTGGTGCCCTCTTCAACACCATATTTAATAGAATTCATGATTAAATTGGTAAGTACTTGTTGAATTCTCACTTCCTCAGCCCAAACTAAAATGGGCGTTTTAAATTTTTGTTCTAAAACCAAATTCACCTTGTTTTTTTGCGCTTGTATTTCGAGTAGGTCAAACACATTTTGAAGGGTTTCCAAAATATTGAACTCCTCTTTTGTGACGCTTTCCATTCCGGATTCAAACTTAGTAATAATGTCGAGGTCTTGAATGATATAATTCAAACGCTCCACCCCTTTGGCGGTTCGTTTTAAATATTTTTCGGCCACCTTTTTGTCTTTCATAGCTCCATCTAAAAGGGTGAGCACATAGCCTTGAATTGTAAATAAAGGGGTTTTTAATTCATGTGAGAGATTTCCTATAAATTCTTTGCGGTAATTTTCTTGTTCTCTTAACAGTTGAATTTCTAGCTTTCGGTCTGAGGCAAATTTTTGAAGGCTTTTGGAAAGGGTTTCCATTTCTGATTCATTGTTAGAAAGCACAGGTTTTCCGGGAGCTATGGCTATATCTTCATAAATTTTTTTGATTTTGTTGAGCATCGAAATTTCTACTCTGAAATAGAAAAAAAGAAGTGAAAATCCAAAAATCAAAATAAAAAACAAAAATGCTTTAAGAAGATGCCCTTGCCAGCCTATGGCAGGCGGTTCAAAACCAAATTGAAAGAGACCAAAAATGATCGTGCTCACCAAACCAATGTAGAATGAGAGCCACAGAATGGTGCTATGTTTTTTTACAAAAGACACCTCAAATCAATGTTTAGGGAGTTTGAATTTATACCCTACACCTTTGATTGTTTTAAAATATTGATCGCCAATTTTTTTTCTCAATTTACGAATATGCACATCAATGGTTCGATCACCGACCACCACTTCATTACCCCAAATACGTTCCATAATACGTTCGCGTTTAAATACTTTATCGGGTTTTGAAGCTAGTAAGTGCAGGAGTTCAAATTCTTTGCGCGGCAGGTTAATTTCATTACCCTGAAAAGAAACTTTGTAACTTTCGCTGTCAATAATTAAATCGCCATGTTGAATTAGGCTTGAAGAGCTAGATTCTTTGTCTTTTAGTCGTCGCAACAGGCCTTTTACTTTAGATACCAATACTTTGGGTTTTATGGGTTTGGTAACATAGTCATCCGCACCGGCGTCAAAAGCTGCTACATAAGAATAGTCTTCTCCTCGGGCAGTAAGAAACATAATGATGGTGTCTTTAAAACGCTCATCTGCTCGCAATTTTTCACACGTTGCTATACCGTCTTGGTTGGGCATCATGACGTCTAAAATAATTAAATGCGGAGCGTGTTTTTCGGCTTGGCTAAAACCCTCTAACCCATCTAAAGCGGAAAAAACCTGATAGCCGGCTTCACTTAAGTTGTAGCGAAGAATTTCGATGATGTCAACTTCATCATCAACCACCAGAATTATTATGTCTTCTTTTTTCATGACACTATTTAAGCAAAATTAACAATTATTTAAACGCTGCTATGTTACGTAAATATTATGTAATTCGGAAAAAAGGTATATTTGTATCGGATAGAGACCTACTTATGATGAAAGTTTTCTACACTTTTTTTTCGTTTTGCTTCCTTCTTTTGAGCATTGGCATGTATGGTCAAACGAGCCCATCTTCGCGTCATGTTGAGCTGTCTTCTTTATCGTTTTCTATTTCGCCCAACCCCATGACAGCTGGCATTTTGCATTTGCAAACGGAAACAACACAACTTAAAGAGATTGTGATTCTTAACCTCTTAGGTGAAAAAGTTTATGTGACCCATACCTATGAGAATACTTTAGATCTTCAACAACTCACCAAAGGCATCTATTTTATTCAACTCAAACAAGGAGAAAAAAAAGGGATTAAACGCTTAGTCGTTCCATAGGGTTTCTTTTTTTATGATAGCTTTGTTTCTATGAATGGAGCCGCTTTCAATCAAAATATTTTTTCATTAAACAGTTCCGCTCAATTTGAGCAAGCTGCATTGGAATTATTTTCCTATCAATATGAGCATAATAGGGTTTATAGTTCTTTTTGCGATTTACTTAATGTTTTTCCCGAAGAGGTCACCAGCCTAGAAAAAATTCCTTTTCTACCCATTTCCTTTTTTAAAACCCACGAGGTGCGTTGCCTCCAAAAAAAGCCCGAAAAAATATTTTATTCTAGTGCCACTACCGGTCAAGTTCCCTCACGCCATTTTGTCTATGATCTTGCCCTATATGAAAAGAGTTTTCAAAGTGCATTTCATCAATTTTATGGAAATCCAGAAGAGTATGCGATCCTTGCTTTGCTTCCTTCCTATCTTGAACGAGGCAATTCTTCTTTGGTTTATATGGCGCAACATTTAATTCAACACAGTGCGCATCCCCTAAGTGGCTTCTACCTCAACGAGTGGGAAGCGCTTGAAAAAACCTTAAGCTCCTTGGAACAAAAAAAACAAAAAACCATTTTGTTAGGGGTGAGTTTTGCCTTACTCGATTTTATAGAAAAACACTCCCTCTTGTTGGAACATACCATCATAATGGAAACGGGGGGCATGAAAGGTCGTCGAACAGAATTGGTTCGAGATGCCCTACATGAACGCCTCAAAAAAGGGTTTGGGGTTCAGGCAATTCATTCGGAATATGGCATGACAGAACTGCTCAGCCAAGCCTATGCGCTAAAAAATGGGAGATTTAAAACACCTCCGTGGATGCAAGTTCAAGTGCGCTCAACCGAAGATCCCTTTGAAATTTTAGAAGTTGGGAGAACCGGAGCCCTCAACATTATTGATTTAGCCAACCGTGATAGTTGTGCTTTTATTGCCACTCAAGACCTAGGAAAAAAACACCCTGACCAAAGTTTTGAAGTGCTGGGTCGGTTTGACCATGCTGAAATTAGAGGATGCAATTTGATGGTGTTATGACACTAGTTTTAAAATAAAATAGCTTTTTTTACCGCGTTGCAAAAGAATATATTCTCCTGCAATAATATCTTCGGTTGTGAGGGTATAGTTTTCGTCTACTTTTTGCTTGTTCACCGCAATAGCATTTTCTTTTAGGGCTCGTCTTGCTTCACCATTAGACTTTAAAAAGGGTACTTCGGCTGCCAAAGCTGCAATCATATCCATTCCATTTGCCACTCTTTTGCGTGACACTTCAGCTTGAGGCACACCTTCAAAAACGGCTAAAAAAGTGTCTGAATCTAGGGACTGCAACGCTTCTTTGGTAGCATTACCAAACAAGATTTGGGAAGCCTGTTGAGCTTTATGAAGGGCTTCTTCAGAATGCACCAAGGCGGTTACCTTTTCTGCAATGGTTTTTTGCAACAAACGTAAATGCGGTTCTTCTTGATGCTGCGCAATTAATGCCTCAATTTCAGATTGACTTAAGAACGTAAAAATTTTAATGTAGCGATAGGCATCTTCATCAGAAGTGTTGAGCCAATATTGGTAAAATTTATAGACCGAAGTACGGTTTTCATCCAACCAAATGTTTCCTCCTTCGGTTTTACCAAATTTAGAACCATCGGCTTTAGTGATGAGAGGACAGGTGAGTGCAAAAGCTTTGCCTCCTACCTTTCTGCGAATGAGTTCAGTGCCCGTAGTGATATTTCCCCATTGGTCACTTCCTCCCATTTGAATTTTACAATCAAAGTGCTCGTAGAGATGCAAAAAATCATAGCCTTGTAGCAACTGGTAGGTAAATTCTGTAAAAGACATGCCTGTTTTGGCATCAGCACCTACTCGTTTTTTTACAGACTCTTTAGCCATCATATAATTCACCGTGATGTGTTTGCCAATGTCTCTTGAAAAATCAATTAGGGAATAAGACTGCATCCAATCGTAGTTATTCAACAAAAGAGCGGCATTGGAGTGAGTCGAGTCAAAGGATAAGAATTTTTCTAATTGCTTTTTAATTCCGGCACAATTTTGATCGAGCGTTGCAGCATCTAACAAATTGCGTTCATCCGATTTTCCAGACGGATCGCCAATCATTCCGGTGGCTCCTCCAACCAGAGCAATGGGTTTGTGTCCCGCTTGCTGAAAATGAATTAAAATAAAAATCTGAACCAAACTACCAATATGCAATGAATCGGCGGTAGGGTCAAACCCAATGTAGCCACTAGTAGCATTTTCATTTAGATAGGCTTCGGTTTCGGGCATGATGTCTTGAATCAAACCTCGCCAGCGTAGTTCTTCTACAAAATTTGCAGGCATTCCTTTTTTTTTGAGCGTAAAGATAGATTTATGCAGGGGAAACCAAAAATGAAATCTAAAAAAGTGTACTTTCGTTTCTATGATCTTGATAACCGGAGCCACAGGATTGGTAGGTGCCCATTTGCTCTTTAAATTAACCGAAGATACTGATTCAATTGCAGCTTTCTACCGAAGGGAAGAGGGCAAAGTTACTGTTTATCAGTTTTTTGCAAAAAATGATCCCCAACATCCTAATCGATACAATCGCATTCTTTGGCATCAAGGCACCCTAAATGATTTAACCCGCTTAGAGCAAGCTTTTGAAAATGTGACCCAAGTTGTTCATTGTGCTGCATTTGTCTCCCTTTTTCATCATCATGCTAAAAAACTTCAAAAAGTGAATGTTGAAGGTACGGCCAACGTTGTAAATTTGGCATTACAAAAAGGGGTTAAAAAACTAATCCATATCAGTTCTATTGCAGCCCTAGGGTCTCCGGTAAAAGAAAGTAGGGTAGATGAAACCGTTTCGTGGGATTTTAATGCCGAACACACGCCCTATGCCCAGTCTAAATTTGGAGCCGAAATGGAAGTGTGGCGCGGCATAGAAGAAGGACTCCCTGCCGTTATTCTCAATCCTGGAGTCATATTGAGCACTTCTTTTTGGGAGAGAAGTAGCGGAGTCATAATAGATCGAATTGCCCGAGGGCTTTCTTTCTATCCCACCGGAAAACTGGCTCTTGTCTCTGTAGAAGATGTGGTTCAAGCCTGTCTAATCGGATTGAAAACCGCCACCTTAGACCAAAACCGATTTATTTTAGTAGCTCAAAATCTTAGCTATCGAGAATTTATAAATAGAATAGCCCAGGGCATTTCGGTGCCTGCATCCCGATATGCTTTGCGCAAAAGCTGGCTTTCTGTAGCCTTAGGTCTGGAGTGGCTTTTTCAAGTTGTTGGCAGAAAAAGACAATTGAGCAAAGGATTGATAGATACGCTTTGCAGTAAACTAGAATATGACGGCACAAAAATTGAAAACACTACCTCTTCTTTTCAATATGAATCCACTTCAGAAGTTTTGGATCGAATTATAAAGACAGCTACCTCCTAAGACTATTTTTTTTCAACTTTATTTAAACTATCTATAGCCATTTCTAAACGCTTTTCTACGTTTTTGTGAATTCTTAAATATTGCAAAGGGTGCTTCGAATAATAGTTTTCACTTTGGGCTAATTGCGCACTATCTACCTTATATTTTTTGTAGATGTAGGCCACATTCATAATGGGTTCAAAGAGTTCGTTTTTTTCTGTGGCCGAGCGCAAACCGTTCATGATAGAAAGGTCATAAATGATAAGCTCCATTCTTTCAGGTGAAATTAAGCCCTCGGGCTTTTCTATTTTGGAACCGTCACTGCAATGCCAAAGCAACAGCAGCATAGCAATACCTAAAGACTTGTGTATTCTTTTCATGCTCTGTTATAGGTTAGGGCCATTGCAGCCTGTGTAGAAATGATTTTCCCCTGATCATAGGCCAGTTGTCCATTTACAAATGTTTTTTCTACAGTTCCAGAAAAGGTAGTGCCTTCGAAGGGAGACCAACCGCATTGATAGAGCAAACTGTCCTTTGTAACGGTTTGTTCTTTTTTAATATCCACCAAAACTAAATCGGCAAAATAGCCTTCTCTTAAATAGCCACGCTCTTGAATTTGAAAAAGAATGGCAGGATTGTGACAAGCCTTTGTAACCATTTGTTCAAGGCTTATTTTCCCTTGTCCAACAGCGGTTAGTAGTGCGGGGAGTGCATGTTGCACTAGGGGGCCGCCCGAAGGAGCTTGAAGGTATTTTTGTTGCTTTTCTTCTAGAGTATGGGGGGCGTGATCGGTGGCTAAAATATCCAGCTGATTGTCTCGAAGCCCTGCCCATAAAGCCTCTCGATCTTGAGCTGTTTTCACCGCCGGATTCCATTTGATGAAACTGCCCTTGGTTGCATAATCGGCCTCAGAAAACCACAGATGATGGGTGCAAACCTCCGCTGTTATTTGTTTCTCCTCTAGGGGAATATCATTTCGAAATAAGGCGAGCTCTTTTGCCGTAGAAATATGAAAAACATGCAAACGAGCGCCTGTCTCCTTAGCTAAGGCAACAGCCTTTGAAGAAGAAAGATAGCAAGCTTCCTCACTTCTTATATTGGGATGCTCAGAAAACGGAATATCCTCACCATAAGTGGCCTTTGCTTTTTCAAGATTGGCTTTTATAACAGATTCTTCCTCACAATGCACCACAATTCGAAGTGGGCATTTAGAAAATATTTCACGCAGCGTTTCTATATTATCCACCAGCATATTGCCGGTAGAGGAACCTAAAAATATTTTAAGGGCAGCGGCTTTAGAAACATCAAGAGAAAGTATTTCATCTAGATTATCATTAGTGCCGCCAAACATAAAGCCATAGTTAGCTGCAGAAGTTTGCGTTGCAATATTTAATTTATCCTCCAAAGCTTGGCGTGTAGTGGTTTGGGGATTGGTGTTAGGCATCTCAATAAAAGAGGTAATACCGCCAGCAATAGCCGCTTTAGACTCAGAGGCTATGGTAGCTTTATGCGTGAGGCCCGGCTCTCTAAAATGCACTTGGTCATCAATTAGACCCGGCAACAAGTGGCAGCCCTTGGCATCAATAAGCCTTTCACCCGGGTGTGGGGCTATTTCAGGAGCAATTTTAGCAATTCGGTTATTGGCAATTAAAAGTTGTTCTGAAGTAATTTTACCCTCGTTAACTAATTGCGCATTGATGATTCTGGTGTATTGCATTTGCTGCTTCTTTATGAATGCCTTTTAAAGCGTAAATATAGTACCCCAAATAAAGCTTCCCAAATGATATTGCCTTGCATTTTGGATTTGCCTTGAGAACGGTTCACAAAAATAATGGGCTGTTCTATCCATGAAAGGTCTTTTTTCCAAAGCTTATATTTCATTTCAATCTGAAAGGCATAGCCCACAAATCGAATTTGATCCAAATTTAATAAGGCCAAAGCACTGGTTTTATAGCCCACAAATCCAGCAGTAGGATCTTTTATAGGCATTTTGGTCATGAACCGCACATAGAGAGAAGCGAAATAGGATAATAAAATGCGGCTAATGGGCCAATTCACTACACTGACTCCTTTCACATAGCGCGAACCAATTACCATATCGTGATGATCTAATTGAGCTATTAATTGAGGTAATTCTTTTGGATGATGTGAAAAATCGGCGTCCATCTCAAAAACAAAGTGATACTCTCGTTGCAAGGCCCATTTAAATCCCTCAATATAAGCTGTTCCCAATCCGTCTTTTTTGGCTCGCACCACTAGATGCAATTGCCCTTGATGTTTTGGTTGTAAATTTTCTACCAAGCTAGCAGTACCATCTGGTGAGTTATCATCCACAATGAGCACCTCAACCCCGGGCAACTCTTCAAAAACAGCTTCCAAGAGAGAAACTATATTTTCTTTTTCGTTGTATGTGGGAATAATGATGAGTCCTTTTTCCATGGGCCTTTATCTGTTCACAAAGTAAAAACAATCTAATGATTTTATCAGGCTAATTTTCTATTTTAAGAAATGGTTTACTTTTGATTTATGAATGAATGGCTTCCCAGAGCGCTTACAAACCAAGATAGCATAAGCCTATTTTTGTTCTTCAACTTGCTGATTCTGTTGAATCTTCAGCGAACAGTTCCCAATGGCTTAGCTGATTTATTTAGAAAAACAATTCGCAATACCAATTTCATGACCCCATATCACTTGCCCTATTTCCATTTTCTTCATGTTGGAAGTTTTTTGGTTGGAGTGAGCGGATTTAGTCTCTGGATATTAACTTTTGTAGAGCTTGTCTATCCAAAGGTTGCCTTTCCAAACTCTGCCCTCTATTCACTTTTTGGCCTTCTTATAGCACTGCTTTCTGCAAGGGCTTTTTTAATTCAATTCATACTTCAAAACCTCAACGTTTGGAAAGAAAAAAGAGGCTTTTATTTTCATAGTTTAGCAACACAATTTATCATTGGATTTTTATTACTCATTGCCCTAACATTCTACTACTACAGTTTTCCAACACGTTCTTTTTTTGGCATTAGCAGTGGATTAGTTTTAGCTTTTTGGCTCTTTTTGCATATTCGTTTTCTATTGCAATATCTAATTGCCTACCAACAAGAAATTATCTATTTAATTTTTTATCTTTGTTGCCTTAAATTGGCTCCTTGGCTGTGGATGTACAAGCAGTTCTTGTAGTGTTATTAATGTGAAGGCAAATGAAAGTGAAAACAGTTTTGGTTTCCCAACCGGAACCCTCTTCAGAAAAGTCCCCCTATGTAAGATTAAAAGAGAAGCACAAATTAACCATTGATTTTAGACCTTTCATCCATGTTGATGGAATGACAGCAAAAGAAGTTCGGGAGCAAAAAATTGACTTCAGCAAATTTGACAATATCATATTGTGCAGCCGAAATGCCGTAGATCATTTTTTTCGACTCTGTAAAGAAATGCGCTATAAGGTTCCCGATACCACTAAATATTTTTGCCAATCAGAAGCGGTTGCCTACTACCTTCAAAAATATGTAGTCTATCGCAAACGTAAAATTTATGTGGGAGAAAGACATCTCAATGATTTACTTAGCGTGTTCAACAAGTTTAATAAAGAAAGCTTTTTAATTCCAACATCAGACACATTAAAACCTGAAATACCCGCTTTTTTAGACAGCTTAAAAATCAATTGGAAAAGAGCCATCCTCTACAAAACTGTGGTGAGTGACCTCTCCGATTTACGGGATGTTTATTATGACGTTTTGGTGTTTTTTAGTCCGTCTGGTATTGAATCTTTGTTTAAAAACTTTCCTGATTTCGAACAGAACAACACACGTATTGCAGTCTATGGTCACTCAACCCTGAAAGCAGCAGAAGATGCTAAATTAAGAGTAGACATTAAAGCGCCCACCCCCGAAACCCCTTCTATGACTATGGCCATAGAAAAATATATAGAAAGCGTTTAAACGCTCTTAAAGCCTATTGGTTATTAAAAAAGTGAATGATTTGCAGAGCCCAGCCCACTATGAGGCACAATCCTCCTAGAGGCGTAATGGGGCCTAAGAACGAAACCTTTAATTGATGAATCGTTTGGGTGGCTAAAATAAAAATGCTACCCGAAAAAAGGAAGATGCCCACCACAAACAATATGAGCGTCCATCGTTGTAGGCTATTAGCTTCTGGATGAATGAGTGAGAACAACAAAAGGGCTAAAGCATGATACATCATATAGCGAACCCCAACTTGAAAGGACTCAAGACTCTCCAAAGCCAATCGATCTTTGAGGGCATGACTAGCAAAAGCGCCTAAAACAACAGCACAAAAAGCAAAAATACTACCCCATAAGCGCATCGCAATCATAAGCAATCTATTTTTCTTTACTTTTAAATTTAAATCTATAGTAGGTTTATGCAATAAAATTGATATCGAAAGTAAAAATATATGAAAATTCTTAAAGAACTAATGCAAATAGATGGGATTGATAAAACCATTCTTTCTGCCCTGATCCAAGATGCCCGAACACCCATCAATAAACTCTCTAAAGAAATTGGTATTTCTGGAGCCGCTATTCATCAGCGGATCAAAAAATTAGAAAAAGCAAAAGTGATATCAGGTTCACAGGTCATTTTAAACCCCAAAGTTTTAGGCTATAAAACCATTGCCTTTGTGGGCGTCTTTTTAGATAAAGCCATGCGAAATCCAGAAGCGGTGAAGCATTTGAAAGAAATTCCAGAAATTATTGAGTGTCACTACACCACAGGAAATTGGAGTATCTTTATTAAACTGATGTGTAAAGACAACGAACACCTCATGAGTGTTTTAAATACCAAAGTACAAACCATTGAAGGTATTTCTAGAACCGAAACTTTCATTTCTTTGGAGCAACAAATTGGAAGGCAAATAAAACCCTAGCAAAGGGAAAACTAACGATTTCTGATTTTGAAAAAAATGATAAGGGCTTGAAGAAAAGCAGCTATGCTATTGGCCACCACTATGGATAGACTGTTAATATACCAGCCGTAAAAAATCCACAACAACACCCCTACTAGCAGAACAAAATACATGGTTAGAGAAACTCCATCTGAATTGCGGTGTTTCCAAATTTTATAGACTTGAGGCACAAAAGCACTGGTTGTAAAAAGGGCTGCTAAAAAACCAATAACTTCAATTTGAAAAGCATTCATTAGTAAACAATATTGATGATCTTGTTAGGCACAACAATTATCTTTTTGGGAGTAGCACCTTTAAGATAGCTTGCCGTTCGCTCATCTTTTAGCACTGCTTCTTCAATTGCTTCTCTGCTTAGGGATAAGGGAAGAGGCAACGTATAGCGCATTTTGCCGTTAAACGAAACTGGATATTCTTTTTCATTTTCAACCAAATAGCTTTCCTCGTGGACAGGGTAAGGAATTTCTGTTAAAGGGGTTTGGTTTCCTAATGTTAACCATATTTCGGCCGTTAAATGCGGTGCAAATGGCGCTAACAAAACCGTTAGAGGGCTTACTATTTCGCGCTGATTGGCTTTTAATACCGTCAATTCGTTTACACAAATCATAAAAGCGCTCACGCAGGTATTGAATGAAAATTGCTCTATATCTTGGGTAACTTTTTTTATGGTTTCGTGTAGAATTTTTAACGCCTTCGGATCTGGCATAGCATCAGAAACTTCCCATTGATTGTTGTTATAAAAAAGGCGCATATATTTTTTCAAAAATCCATGCACACCTGAAATTCCTGCTGTGTTCCAAGGCTTGGCTTGTTCAATGGGGCCTAAAAACATTTCATACATGCGCAAGGTATCGGCACCATAAGTATCACAAATTGCATCGGGATTAACTACGTTGTATTTTGATTTGGACATTTTTTCTACTTCGCGACCCACAATGTAGCGTCCTGATTCTAGTATAAATTCAGCTTGTTCAAATTGGGGTTGCCATTTTTTAAAGGCCTCTAAATCTAATTCATCCGAAGCATTTACTAAACTCACATCTACATGCAAGGGTTCAACTTGAGTTCCTTCTTCAATGCTATTTTTGGACACAAAGGTTTGGGTGCCCGCTTTGCGATATACAAAAGCAGAGGTGCCTAAAATCATACCTTGATTAATGAGTTTCTTTGCATATTCCGCTACGGGCACTAACCCCAAGTCAAATAAAAATTTTTGCCAAAAACGAGAATAAAGCAAGTGTCCGGTGGCGTGTTCACTCCCCCCCACATAGAGGTCAACACTTTGCCAATAGTTTAGGGCTTCAGCACTCGCAAAATGTTCGGCATTGTCTGGGTCCATATACCGATTAAAATACCAAGAACTACCGGCCCAACCTGGCATGGTGTTTAATTCTAAAGGAAAAACCGTTTGATGATCTATTTGATCGTTGTGGACCACTTTTTTGGTCTTTGTATCCCAAGCCCATGCCGTGGCATTTCCCAAGGGAGGAGCCCCCTCGGCGGTGGGTAAATATTTGGCTACATCGGGTAATTCTAATGGCAGATCTTCTTGATCTAGTGGTTGGGGCATACCGTCTTTATAATAAATTGGAATAGGTTCTCCCCAATAACGTTGGCGACTAAAAATAGCATCGCGTAGTCGATAGGTGATCGTGCCGGCACCTGCATTTTGTTCTTCCAAAGCAGCAATAACTTTAGGCACTGCCTCAGAATAGGTCAAACCATCTAAAAACTCCGAAGCGGTGAGTTGGGCATTGCCTTTTTCTTCATAGGCTGCCTCTTGAATGGAAACATCTTTAAAGATATTTCGAATGGGAATGTTGAAATGCTTCGCAAATAAATAGTCACGCTGATCTCCACAAGGAACAGCCATCACGGCTCCGGTGCCATAATCGGCCAGCACATAATCTCCAATCCAAATTGGAATTTGCTCTTGCGTGAACGGATGCAAGGCGTAGGCTCCTGTAAAAACTCCACTTATGGATTTTACATCGGCCATTCGCTCTCGATCTGAGCGCATTGCTGAGGCTGCTATATAGTCTTCTACCGCCTTTTTTTGTTCGGGGGTTGTGATTTTTTGAACGAGTTCCAATTCGGGTGCTAGAGTCATAAACGTAACTCCAAAAATAGTATCGGGACGAGTGGTAAAAACTTCAATTTTTTCGGGGTGCTTTTCAAGCTGAAAGAACACTTTGGCGCCTTCTGATTTTCCAATCCAGTTGCGCTGCATTTCTTTAAGGGATGGAGACCAATCTAAATCCTCTAAGCCTTGCAACAATCGTTCTGCATAGGCCCCAATGCGCATGCTCCACTGCTTCATTTTCTTTTTGGTGACCGGATAGCCTCCACGTTCAGAAACTCCGTTTACAATTTCATCATTGGCCAACACAGTACCTAATTCAGCACACCAATTTACTTCCGTTTCGGCTAAATAAGTGAGTCGGTAGTGCAATAAGATTTCTTGTTGCTGCACCTGGCTAAACGCCTTCCAGTCTGCAGCTGAAAAAGCGGGAGTATCGGCATCAGAAACCGCCTGGAGGTTTTGCGTTCCAAAAGTTTCAAAATGGTCTATAAGGGCTGCAATGGGTTGTGCTTTATCAGATTTTAAACAATAATAATGGTCAAAAAGCTGAAGGAAAATCCATTGGGTCCAACGGTAAAATTTCGGATCAGAAGTCCGTACCTCTCGAGACCAATCGAAAGAAAACCCCATCCGATCGAGTTGTTCTCTATAGCGGTTAATGTTGGCCTTGGTTGTAACAGCAGGATGCTGCCCCGTTTGGATGGCATATTGTTCTGCTGGCAGTCCAAAAGAATCATATCCCTGAGGATGCAAGACATTAAATCCTTTGTGCCTTTTGTAACGTGCAAAAATATCACTGGCAATATACCCTAGCGGATGTCCCACATGCAAGCCTGCTCCGGAGGGATAGGGAAACATATCCAAAACATAGAATTTAGGCTTTTTTCCCTCATTTTTGGCTTTATAGGGCTGGTTTTCTGCCCAAATTTTTTGCCACTTTTTTTCAATTTCTACGAAGTTATATTCCACATTGCCAGCTTAAGCCCACAAAAGTAAGCTTATTGCTGCAAAGTCAAAAAGTTTTTTAAGGCTCGGTATAAAACCAATATCTTTCCTATTTTTACAAAAACAAACCCCTTGACACTGAACAAACAAGAAAAATTTCAACGCCAACGCCTTCTAACCGGCTATTTTTCTGTAGTACTAAGCATTACCTTTGTCTTATTTTTTGTAGGTGTTTTGGGCATTTTGTTGATCAACTCCAAAAAAGTAGCCAGTCATTTTAAAGAACAAATTGCCCTCACTGTTTTTTTTAACGACAGCGCTAAAGACATTGAAATAAAACAATTGCAAAAAAAATTAGAACTCAATGCTGCTACCAAAAAAGTGGTATATGTTTCTAAAGCGGAGGCCGCTGAGCAACACGCTCAAGAAATTGGTGAAGATTTTATTGAATTTTTAGGCTACAACCCTCTTTTAAATTCTATTGATGTTTTCTTTAACGCTGCCTATCTCAACACTGCCGCACTTCTCAGTTTACAAGAAGAATTGGAACAACAGGCTTTTGTGAATGAAGTTATTTTTGACCAACCCTTGGTTACCCTTTTAGACGAAAACATTCAGAAAATTTCCTTGGCACTTGTAATCACCTCCACGCTGTTTCTCTTCATTGCCATGTTGCTGATCAACAGCTCCATTAGATTGTCAATATATTCTAAACGGTTTATCATTAAAACCATGCAACTTGTGGGAGCCACAAAATCTTTTATTCGTCGTCCTTTCATTTGGAACCATTTGCAATTGGGCATCCTAAGTGCTTTTTTAGCTTTGGGCGGACTTACAATACTCATTTGGCAACTCAACAAGCGATTTCCTGAATTAGAAATGCTGTCTAATCCCATAGAATGGGTTGTGATTTATGGAGGCGTATTGGTTATGGGCTTTGGCATTACAAGTCTAAGCACATTTTTTGCTACACAACGCTATTTAAAACTTAAAACTGAAGCCATTTACTAACTTATGGAATCTAAAAAACAGGCTAAAAGCTTTTTATTCGGCAAACGGAACTATCAATTTTTATTTTTAGCCTTGGCCGTGGTGGCTCTTGGCTTTATTTTAATGGCAGGAGGTGGAAGCAATGATCCCACTGTATTCAACCCAGAGATTTTTAGTTTTAGACGCATTCGTTTAGCCCCAACACTTGTCATTTGTGGCTTTGGAATTGCAATTTATGCCATTTTAGCTCGCGACAAAAAAGCCTAATGGATACCCTCAGTGCACTTCTCCTAGGACTCATACAAGGCCTAACCGAGTTTTTACCTGTTTCATCTAGTGGGCATATTGAATTAGGAAAAGCTGTTTTTGACGTTGATTTAGAAGCCAAAGAAGGGCTCCTTTTTACCTTAGTGGTTCATGCTGCAACAGCTTTAAGCACCGTAGTGGTTTTTCGTAAAGATATTCTTCAAATTTTCAAGGGATTATTAGAATTTAAATCGAATGAGGCTTCCCATTTTTCGCTTAAAATTATCCTCTCCATGATACCGGCCGTTTTTGTTGGTCTTTTTTTGGAAGACTATATCAATTTCCTTTTTGAAGGTAATCTCCTGTTGGTGGGAAGCATGCTCTTGCTCACCGCATTGCTATTATTTTTAGCTAATGGGGTGCGGGCGCAAAAAAAAACTATTAGTTATGGCAAGGCTTTTTTACTTGGCCTTATTCAAGCCATTGCCATTTTGCCGGGTGTTTCTAGAAGTGGAGCCACTGTATGCTCGGCCATGATGCTGGGCATTGATCGTGAAAAAGCAGCCCGCTTTTCCTTTCTCATGGTGTTGCCCCTTATTTTTGGTAGCATGGCCAAGAGCCTTTTAGATCTACAAGAACCTCTTTTTACACAAAATTATACCGCTTTAGCCCTTGGATTTTTAGCGGCCTTTTTAGCCGGTATTTTGGCTTGTCAATGGATGATTGCTTTGGTTAAGAAAAGTCAGTTAAATTATTTTGCTTGGTATTGTAGCGCAATAGGAAGCACCGCACTGCTTTATGAACTTTTTTAAACAAAAATTCACCGAGACTCAACTTTTAGAAGGACAGGTGTTTTGCCTAGACAAACCGCTTCATTGGACCTCCTTTCAAGTGGTGAATAAAGTGCGGGGATGGCTTAAAAAAGAAACTGGACTGAAAAAGCTTAAGGTGGGCCACGCCGGCACCCTAGACCCCCTAGCCACAGGGCTTTTAATTCTTTGTACTGGTAAGAAAACAAAAACAATAACCGAAATTCAAGCTCAAGAAAAAGAATATGAAGGCTGCCTCACATTAGGGGCCACTACGCCTTCTTTTGATCTTGAAACCCCGGTCAATCAACAATTTGATTATGACCACATTACCCCAGAAAAAATAAAGGCTTGCAGCCAATCTTTCTTGGGCGAAATAGACCAGCAACCTCCCCTTTTTTCGGCCTTAAAAAAAGAGGGCAAACGACTTTATGAATATGCTCGTGAAGGCCAACAAATCAATATTCCAACTCGAAAGATTCACCTGTATGAATTTGAGATCAAACAAATTGAACTTCCGAATGTGTTTTTTAGAGTGCGTTGTAGTAAAGGTACCTACATCAGGTCTTTAGCCCATGATTTTGGAAAAGCACTGGAAAGTGGGGCCCACCTTTCTGAATTGCGTCGCTCAAAAATTGGTAACTTTAACGTGCAAGAAGCTTTTCGATTGGAAGAACCTACAAGCCCACAGAGAGACCCATAATCGTCAATTTATTTGATACCTTTGCAAAAGTACAAAGAGCTATGAGGAATAAAGAAGCACTTTTGAGTTTAGAAAAACAAAAAAAGTCGGGGCTTGCTCAGCCAGAAAGTGAGCACGCTTTGAGCCATGCAATTCAGTTGCTAAAAAAGGAGAAAAATGCGGTTCTGTTAGCCCATTATTATCAAGAGCCTCAAATTCAAGAATTAGCAGACTTTTTGGGAGACAGTCTCTATTTAGCACAACAAGCAGCAAAAGTAAAAGCTGATATTATTGTTTTTGCCGGGGTTCACTTTATGGCCGAAACAGCTAAAATCATCAATCCGTCCAAAAAAGTTTTACTCCCCGATTTGAAAGCCGGCTGTTCATTGGCTGACTCCTGTCCACCAAAAGCTTTTGCCGTCTTTAAAGAAAAACATCCGGAAGCAGTGGTTGTTACCTATATCAATTGCTCGGCAGAAATCAAGGCTATGAGCGACATTGTGTGCACCTCCAGTAACGCCAAAAGAGTGATTGCTTCCATACCCGAAAACCAACCCATTATTTTTGCCCCTGATAAAAACTTAGGACGCTATTTAATGAAAGAAACCGGTCGGAATATGATTTTATGGGAAGGTTCTTGTTTGGTGCACGAAGCTTTTTCTTTTGATAAAATTGTAGCGCTTGCCCAAGAAAATCCAAAAGCAAAATTTATTGCCCACCCAGAAAGCGAATCTCCCGTTTTAGACATTGCCCATTTTATAGGCAGCACCTCTGCCCTACTGCAATTTGTTCAAATAGACCCCTCCCAAACCTATATAGTAGCTACCGAAGCTGGCATTTTGCATGAAATGCAAAAAAAATGCCCCGAAAAAACGTTTATTCCCGCTCCTGTAGAAGACGACACCTGTGCTTGTAGCGAATGTGCCTATATGAAAATGAATACAGTAGAAAAACTGTATCGTTGTTTGAGGGATGAATCCCCTGAAATTATACTCCCCGAATCCTTAGTCTCAGCGGCAAAAAAACCCATTGATAGAATGTTGGCTTTAGGTTAAATGATTGCAGACGTACTTGTTATTGGTAGCGGTATTTCAGGTTTAAGCTATGCTATTAAATTAGCTGAACAAAGGCCCCAGTCAAAAATTGTTTTAATTGCTAAGGATCAACTCATTGAAGGCAACACCCGATATGCCCAAGGGGGCATTGCCGTGGTGTCTAATTTCAAAAAAGATTCATTTGAAAAACACATTCAAGACACCCTAGTGGCCGGTGATGGACTGTGCAACAAGGAAGTCGTGAAATTTGTGGTGAAAGAGGGTCATGAACGCCTAGCTGAACTCATTGCGTGGGGCACTCAATTTGATACAGAAGCTAATGCCTTGCATTTAGCCAAAGAAGGAGGACATTCTGAAAAACGAATTGTTCATTATAAAGACAAAACCGGTTCACAAATTCAAGAAGCCCTTATTAACAAAGTTCGTTCTTTTGACAACATCAGCCTGTTAGAAGACCATGTATTGGTAGATTTAATAACCGATCACCACACTAAAACTAATTTTAAAAGGTGCTATGGCGCCTATGTGATTTCCAAAACGAAAGCTGAAATCATTAAGATTAGTGCTAAGATTACGGTACTTTCCACTGGGGGAGCCGGTAGTTTATATGCCCACACAACCAACCCCGATGGTGCCACCGGAGATGGTTTAGGCGCTGCCTACAGGGCTAAAGTTTTTATGGAAGCTTTGCCTTACGTTCAATTTCATCCCACCGCCTTATTGCCCAAAGTGGAGGGCCATACATTTTTAATTACTGAAGCTGTTCGGGGAGCGGGTGGCCTCTTGCGGAACTCAAAAGGCGAACGTTTTATGCCACATTATGACGCTAGGGCAGAATTAGCACCTAGGGATATTGTGGCTCGCGCCATTCAATTGGAAATTCAAAACGGAAATAGCGATCATGTTTGGTTAGATTGTAGCACTCTTTCAGAAAGCAAATGGCTAAAGCATTTCCCTAACATTTATACTACTTGCCAAAAAATTGGCATCCAATTGCCGCAAGACCCTATTCCCATTGTGCCGGCCGCTCACTATTTTTGCGGTGGCATTCAAGTAGACGCCAACAGCGAGTCTCAATTAAAAGGCCTTTTTGCCGTAGGCGAATGTAGCGCCACAGGCCTGCATGGGGCCAACCGATTAGCCTCTAATTCCCTTTTAGAATCTTTGGTTTTTTCACATCGGGCGGCACTAGCCACTGTTGAAGCTCTAAAGGGAGCATTACCCCAATCACCCTTTTATGAAAACCTCCCCGATTGGAAAGGAGAAAAAAATATAGGGACAGAAGAAATTGACGATATTGAACAACTTCGCAGTGAATTAAGACAAATCATGACTGAAAAAGTGGGCATTTTTAAAACCCAAGAAGGGCTTGAAAGTGCCGATAAGCTTTTAGAAGTCATTTACAGCAAAATGCAGTTGATTTATCAAAAAAACAAACTTACCCCCGAGTTGAGCGAGCTCCGAAATATGGTGAGTGTTTCACATTTACTCATCAAACAAGCCTTGCAGATAAAACAAAATAAAGGGGTGTTTTATAATTTAGACAATGAAAACTGATTTTTTTGCGCAACATCAAAAGGCCTTGACCCACTTTATAAGCCAAGCCCTAAGAGAAGACATAGGGTCAGGAGACCACACCGCTAATGCTTGCATACCTGAAGAAGCCCAAAATACGGCTCAACTTTTGGTTAAGGGAAAAGGGAGAATAGCCGGTATTAATCTTGCTCAAAAAATATTTAATCAATACGACCCTAACTTAATCTTTACACCCTTCGTAGAAGAAGGGCAATCTGTTGACAAAGGCACAGTAGTGTTTGAAGTAAGGGGAAATGCTAGAGCTCTATTGGTTACGGAGCGATTGGTTTTAAATTGCATGCAACGCATGAGTGGCATTGCCCACAAAACGCATGAATTAAGTCAAAAAATTGCCCATACCAACTGTAAACTTTTAGATACACGAAAAACTACCCCAAATTTTAGATTACCCGAAAAATGGGCTGTGCACATTGGAGGCGGAACCAATCACCGCATGGGGCTTTATGATGCCTTGATGATAAAAGACAACCACATTGATTATTGTGGTTCTTTGTCCAGCGCTCTTGAAAAAACCAAAAGCTATCTCCAAAAAAACAACCTTAACCTACCGGTCATAGTTGAAATTCGATCTAGGGAAGAATTGAAAGAAGCCCTCCCTTTTTCATGGATAGAACGCTTATTGTTAGACAATCATACCCCTGAAGAACTACAAGAAGCCTTGACTCTCATTGGAGGTAAATTTCCAACCGAAGCTTCGGGAAATATACAAGCCGATAATATTGTGGCTATGGCGGAAACTGGAGTCGATTTTCTATCGCTAGGGGCACTGACTTATAATGCTCCCATTCTCGATTTAAGTTTGAAAGCCAAAAAGAGTTAGAATCAGTAGAATTGGGAGAAACATCCGCAAAATGTGGGGGTTAATGTCTATATTTGTGCGAATAATTTTTCCATGAAATATCAGCGCATTTTATTAAAACTTAGTGGTGAAGCACTCATGGCCGATCAATCGTATGGCATTGATCCCAAGCGCTTAGCCTCCTATGCACAAGAAATCAAAGAAATTTTTGAAATGGGAACCCAAATTGCCATTGTAATAGGAGGAGGCAATATTTTTAGAGGGGTCTCAGGGGCCAGCAAAGGGATGGACCGCGTGCAAGCAGACTATATGGGCATGTTGGCTACCGTAATAAATGGCTTGGCCTTGCAATCGGCACTTGAAAATATAGATGTTCCCACGCGCTTGCAAACAGCCCTTAAAATTGAAGCCATTGCCGAACCCTATATCAAAAGAAAAGCCACTCGGCATTTAGAAAAAGGGAGAGTGGTCATTTTTGGATCAGGCACAGGAAATCCTTTTTTCACCACAGATTCGGCAGCTGTTTTAAGAGCCATTGAAATTGACGCTGATGTTATTTTAAAAGGCACCCGGGTGGATGGCATTTATACTTCAGATCCCGAAAAAAACAAAGAAGCCATTAAATTTGACTCCCTTTCTTTTGATGAAGTGCTCAAGAGAGGCCTCAAAGTGATGGATACAACAGCCTTCACACTAAGCCATGAAAATAAATTGCCCATCATTGTATTTGACATTAATGTGCCAGGCAATTTATCTGAAATTGTACAAGGAAAAAATATTGGAACAAGAGTAGATCTTTAAAACTCAATAATTATGGATGAGACCCTAGATTTGATTGTTGAAACAGCAAAAGAGGCCATGGAGCAAGCCATTGAACATTTAGAAAAAGAATTGCTCAACATTAGAGCAGGGAAAGCCAATCCTGTTATGCTCTCTGGGGTTAAAGTAGATTATTATGGCACCCCAACACCAATTTCTCAGGTTGCCAATATCAACACCCCTGACGGAAGAACCCTGAGTGTTCAACCTTGGGAAAAAAACATGTTGGCCGATATTGAAAAAGCTATTTTAATAGCCAATCTAGGATTTAATCCTATGAACAACGGCGAATCCATCATCATCAATATCCCACCTCTCACGGAAGAGCGCCGAATGAGCTTAGCAAAATTGGCTAAAAGCGAAGCTGAAAATGCTAAAATCAGCATACGAACAGCACGTAAAGAAGCTAATCATGATCTCAAAAGCGAAGCTCCTTCTGAAGATGTGTTAAAAAACTACGAAATTGATGTGCAAACACTCACCGATAGCTTTATTAGCAAGATAGACCAACTCTTTAGTGCTAAAGAAAAAGAAATTTTGACCGTGTAAACCCACGTTCGTTTGGGGAATGAAATATAGAAAAAAACGAGATTTTTGGGGGTTTGTTGCTAGAACTGTTCTGCGTAACAGAATTTTAATTTTGCTGGCCATTGCGGCCACTACTGTTTTTTGGGCAAGTCACTGGAAATACATACAATTCACCTTCACGGAAGCCAATCTCCTCCCCGATGACCACCCCGAAAATATTCAATACAAAAGTTTTATCGAAAAATTTGGGGAAGAAGGTAACAGTCTTGTTTTTGCCGTGCAAGACCCTGCACTTTTCGAGCCCAAAAATGCCCTTGCATGGCAACAATTTAATCTACAAATAGAACAACAACCAGAAATAGAATTTGTTCTTTCCACGCAGAATATTTTAGAACTTGTTAAAAACGAAAAGGCTAAAAAAATTGAATTTGCGTCACTCCCTGAAGTGGATTGGGAAGATTCTTTAGCCCTTCAAAAATTTAAGCAAAAACTCTTTTTAGAATTGCCCTTTTACAAAGGCTTGCTCTATGACGAAACTGGCAAAATTGTTCGAACAGTCGCTTTTATGAAGTCTGAAATTGTCAACACTAAACAACGAAAAGACTTTATCTATCAAACCCTAATTCCTGCTGTAGAAGCTTTTGAAAAAGATACCCAACTAGACATTAAGGTTTCGGGCATGCCCTACGTTAGAACCCTAAACGCCCAAAACATAGTAGATGAAATTGGCCTATTTGTACTAGGAGCTACCTTACTCACCACCTTTATTTTCTTTCTTTTTTTCCGTTCTTTTCGCGCCACTTTTATCTCCCTAGTGGTGGTGGCCATTGGTGTTATGTGGGCCTTCGGTGTTTTGGGTTGGTTGCGTTATGAAATTACGGTACTCACGGCCTTAATCCCTCCTTTGATTATTGTTATTGGGGTGCCTAATTGTATTTTCCTTATCAACAAATATCAGCAAGAAGTTGCCAAACACGGCAATAAGGCTAAGTCTTTACAACGGGTTATTTCTAAAATTGGAAATGCCACCCTCATGACCAATCTCACAACTGCTTCTGGTTTTGCTACTTTTATTTTGACCAATAGTAAAATCTTAAAAGAGTTTGGTGTTGTGGCCTCTATCAATATTATTGGGGTGTTTTTGCTTTCGCTCTTTATCATTCCAATTTCCTATAGCTTTATGGTGCGCCCCAAGCAAAAGCACCTTAAACACCTAAAAAACAAAACCATTGAGGCCTTTGTAAAATGGATGGAGTTTTGTGTGCGTCATAAGCGCATCAATGTATATATCATTTCTCTACTTGGACTCGTATTGGGAATTGTAGGCATCTATCAAATCAATATTTCGGGAAGTCTCATTGAAGATATGCCCAAAAAAGCTGCTTTTTTTAAAGACATTGAGTTTTATGATCAAAGTTTTAATGGCATTGTGCCCATGGAAATTTGGGTGGATAGCAAACGGAAAAATGGAATTGTTAAGCCGGCTACCCTCAAACGGATAAACACACTGCAAAACACCATAGAAGACATACCAGAATTGGCCAAACCCTTGTCCATTGTCAATGCAGTGAAATTTGTAAAACAAGCTTATTACAATGGGAATCCCAATTATTATAAGTTGCCCACCGCCCAAGAAAATCGTTTTATTCTGCCCTATTTAAACAATAGCGAAACCCAAAGCCCCTTGTTGCAAAGCTATGTGGACAGCACAGGGCAATACGGTCGCATAACCACTTATCTAAAAGACATTCCTACTCCCCAAATGGAGCGTGTTCAAAACAGTTTACAAGAAGCTATTGCTAGAATTTTTCCTGAAGATCGATATGATGTGAGCATAACCGGAAAGGCAGTGCTTTTTCTTAAAGGCACTAAATATTTAATCAATAATTTATTTTTATCGCTCTCCTTTGCCATTCTTTTGATTGCCCTGTTTATGGCCTTTTTGTTTCGCTCTTTTAAAATGATTCTCATTTCCCTAATACCCAATTTGCTACCTCTCATCATTACGGCCGGTGTGATGGGGTTTGCCGGAATTCCACTCAAACCCTCTACCATTTTGGTGTTTAGTGTGGCTTTTGGAATTTCTGTGGATGATACCATTCATTTTTTAGCTAAATACCGACAAGAATTAATTTCTAACGGATGGAAAATTAGAATGTCTGTAATTGCTACCTTAAGAGAAACAGGCATTAGTATGTTTTATACTTCTATTGTACTCTTTTTTGGATTTTCAGTTTTTCTCTCTTCCAATTTTGGTGGCACTAGAGCGTTAGGCGGTCTAGTATCTGTAACCCTCCTTATGGCCATGCTAGCCAATTTAATTTTATTGCCTTCCCTTCTCATTTCACTCGAAGATGCTGTGAGCAATAAAAGGGTTATTAAACCCTCTCCCATCAATATTCTTGAGGATCAAGATGCCTAATGAATTTTTACAAATAAAACTATCTTTGCAAACAAATTAAAACCTATGACGGTATCTAAGATTGCTGATTTATTAGCCCTTGAAGCCAACGGACAATCTCTAATAGTAAAAGGATGGGTGAGAACCTTCCGTGCCAATCGATTTATTGCGCTAAACGATGGATCATCTTTAGCCAATTTACAATGTGTTGTTGCTTTTGAAACCTTAGATGAAAAAACCTTAAAACGCATCACAACTGGGGCAGCCTTAGCATTAAAAGGCACGCTTGTGGCGAGTCAAGGAGGCGGTCAAGCCGTTGAACTGCAAGTGGAAGAACTCGCCATTTTAGGCGACTCTGACCCAGAAACTTATCCTATTCAACCCAAAAAGCACTCCTTTGAATTTTTACGTGAAAAAGCACATTTACGCATAAGAACCAACACCTTTGGTGCAGTGATGCGTTTGCGATCGGCCTTAGCTTTTGCCGTTCATGAATTTTTTCAACAAAAAGGGTTTCACTATGTGCACACACCAATCATCACCGGTAGTGATGCCGAAGGAGCCGGCGAAATGTTTCGTGTCTCTACCCTAGACCCACAAAACCCACCTATCACAGAGAGTGGCGCTGTTTCGTTTAAAGATGATTTTTTTGGAAAGGAAACCCACCTCACCGTCTCGGGTCAATTAGAAGCAGAAACCTATGCTTTAGGCTTAGGAGATGTCTACACTTTTGGTCCTACTTTTAGAGCAGAAAATTCGAATACGGCTAGACACGCTTCAGAGTTTTGGATGATAGAACCCGAAATGGCTTTTTATGACTTGGAAGACAATATGGATTTGGCCGAAACCTTTATTGTAGAAGTGTTGCGAAAGGTAAAAGAACGCTGCCCCGAAGATCTCGCTTTTTTGGACCAACGATTGGCCCAAGAAGAAAAAACAAAACCTCAAAATGAGCGAAGTGCTATGGGGCTTATTGAAAAAATTGACTTTGTGATTAACAATCCGTTTCAACGTTTAAGCTATACTGAAGCCATTGACATTCTCAAAAACTCCAAGCCCAACAAAAAGAAAAAATTTCAATTTCCCATTGAGGGTTGGGGAGCAGACTTGCAAAGCGAACACGAACGCTATTTGGTAGAAAAACATTTTCAACGCCCTGTTATTCTTTTTGACTATCCCGCAGCTATAAAAGCATTCTATATGCGCTTAAACGACGATCAAAAAACGGTTCGAGCCATGGATATTCTTTTTCCGGGTATTGGCGAAATTGTGGGTGGTTCACAGCGAGAAGAACGACTTGACGTTTTACAAGCCCGCATGAAAAAACTCAATATTGAAGAAGATGAATTGTGGTGGTATTTAGACCTAAGACGTTTTGGATCTGTTGTGCATAGCGGCTTTGGTTTAGGCTTTGAAAGACTGGTTATGTTTATGACGGGCATGAGCAATATTCGTGATGTGATTCCCTATCCTAGAACACCACAAAATGCCAGTTTTTAAAAAACAAACCGTTTTTTAACGCTATCTTTGTCCTAAACTTCTGATTTTCAAATGCTCAAACAACAGCTCCAAATAAAACTCTCTCAAAAGCTGTCGCCACAGCAAATTCAGCTCATGAAGCTCATTCAGCTTTCTACGCTTGATTTGGAGCAACGAGTTCAGTCTGAATTAGGTGAAAATCCTGCTTTAGAAAGTGGTCTTGAAGAAGAAAAATCAGTAGAGCAATCCCCAGAAGCCGATTATGATGACAATACACATATTGATGGAGAAGACATTGATATCGACCAATATTTGAGCGACGATGAAATTCCTTCCTATCGATTTTATGCCAACAACTTCAGTCAAGACGATGAAGAAAATTTGAGACCTATTAGTAGCGGTATTAGTTTTCATCAATTTTTACAGCAACAGTTGGGCAATCTTATTTTGAATGAAGAGGATATGGAAATTGCCGCCTTCTTGGTTGGCAGCATTGATGAAAGTGGCTATTTACGGCGTAATAACGAAGAATTGATAGACGATTTGGCATTCACCCAAAATATGATTATTTCGGAGGCTCAACTCGAAAAAGTGCTAAAAGCCGTACAATCCTTAGATCCCCCCGGGGTAGGTGCACGTTCACTCAACGAATGCTTACTTCTCCAATTGCAACGCAAGAAAAAGGATCGTCCCGAAATTGAGCATGCCTTGGCCATAATAGAGAAAGAATTTTATCATTTTTCACATAAGCACTACGATAAGCTACAAGAACGCTTAAACCTCTCCGAGCAAGATCTCAAGGAAGCTATTCATTTAATTTCAAAACTGAATCCAAAGCCAGGAGGAGCACTTTCAAGCATCAATCAAAACACGCATGTGGTTCCTGATTTTATCTTAACGCTAGAAGACGGAAAACTTGAAGTGACCTTAAACCGAAGAAATGCTCCCGATTTGCATATTTCAAATGCCTACAAAGAAATGCTTAGTGGCTATCGAGAAAGTGAAAATAAAACCAAATCACAAAAGGAGGCTGTTTTGTTTATCAAGCAAAAGTTAGACGCTGCCAAATGGTTTATAGATGCCATCACCCAACGCAATCAAACGTTAATCTTAACCATTAATGCCATTATTGAATTCCAAAAAGAATATTTTTTGACAGGCGACGAAAGCCATTTGAAACCCATGATTTTAAAAGATATTGCAGACAAAGTGAATATGGATATTTCTACCATTTCACGGGTGGCAAACAGCAAATATATAGACACTCCTTATGGGGTTAAATTGCTCAAAACCTTTTTCTCAGAGGGATTAAAAAATGAAGAAGGAGAAGATGTTTCGACCATAGAAATTAAAAAAATATTGAAAACCCTCATTGCAGAAGAAGATAAAAAAAGACCTTTAGCCGATCAGGCACTTTCTGCCATGTTAAAAGAAAAAGGCTATTTGGTGGCCCGTAGAACGGTAGCCAAATATCGAGAGCAAATGGACCTCCCGGTAGCTCGTTTGCGAAAAGAACTCTAGGCTTTTATAAAAGATAAAAAATCAAGCCAATTTTAAGCAGCTTAAAGCTATAATAATCTCCGGAATTAGCAATTGGAATAGGCTGTAGCGCATCTGCTAAAGGATAAGAAACATAGAAATTCCAAGTGTTGTAGCCAAAACTCACAAAAGTTTCGGTTTGAAAGCGGTTGAAATAATCTTGGGAATTTATAGTATTGGGTAAGTCCACTAGTTGCGTGTTAAAATTCCATGCCCATTTAAGTCCACCATATAAACGCCAAAATTGATATCGGCTAGGAGTGGAAGTGCGCCAACGCAAAACAATAGGCACCTCTACAGACTGCATTCCAAATCGGCTTTGCTCCCTTGGCATGGCGCCTTCTTCACGATAAAACTGCACCCTTTTTAAAGGTTCAGCAATGCTGTGAAAAAGGGGGCTTATGATCCGCTGGGTTTGAAACCCAAGTCCGGTTGCCAAGGCCCAGTTTCCTTTTGAATTTAACGGTATATCGCGCACAAAGCCTATTTGAAAATGACTGGAAAGACCGGCCGGTTTTTCGGCAACCGAGGCATTCACTAAGCCCATGAACGAGGCGCCAATATAAAATTGATCTTCTCGATAGGGAGTGGTAGAATCTACATCACTTTGGCCACGTGCACAAAAGCCCATAACCCCAAAAAAAACAAGCCAAAATGTTTTAAAGCAATGCATCTATCTTTCTAGTTTCGTCAAAGGTAGGCATAAAAAATGCCCCCTAAGGGGGCATTTCAAATTGTTTAAAGTCTAGAAATTAATCTACGTTTTGAGAAAAATCCCCTAAACGTGTGGTATAGTTAATTTTTAAGGCATTCACCTTTCTCAATTCTTGCTTAATATCGGTGATAAGGCCCATTTTGGTATCACCATCTACTTTTAAAGAAGTAGTGAGCACATTTTGTAGCTCCTGTCTTTTAGCGGCTCTTTCGGCCAAAATAAAAGCACCTACTTCAGCCACAGAAGCAAACTTGTCATTCAACTGGATTTTAGCTGAAGTTCCATATTTGTCTTGATAGCGGCTAGAAGGTTTTCCCGCATATATATACATCACACGGTCTTTTTTATCGAGCTTTTGAATTTGATCTGCTGCAGGCAACACATTAACAATCATCAAGGTGCTGTCGCGCATTACCGTAGCAACCATAAAAAAGAATAAAAGCATAAAAACAATATCGGGCAAGGAGGCCGTTGATATGGCAGGTAAATCTCCTGACTTTTTCTTTTTGAATTTAGACATAATCTTGTTTTAACTGGTTTTACTAGGTTCTGCTTCCGAGAGTTTTTGAGGATACATGTTTTTCACTTCGTCTAATTTTGGACCTAGTTGTTCACGTGTTTCTTCAGAGGTTCTCGGGTCATTGTATGTTGCATTAGCTTGCACAAAGTCTAATCCTAGCGTTGGATTTAAGCGGAGAAATTCACGATTTCGCAACTCGTTATAAGCTGCTACCAATTCATTTTGAACCGCAATGTAGACCTTGTAGGAAGTTTCCCGGTCATTTTTTAAGGAAATAATAGCCTTTTCAGGATTGTCTGATGAAGCGGGATCTTTTTTTCCTTTGCAAAAGCTACAGGCTTCTTCGCCTTGTCCCCCACCGTTATCTAGAAACTCAACTGCTGTGCTTCGAAGCTCGTCTATACTTAAGAGCTTCTCCTCCACTAATAGCTGGTTGTTTTTGTTTACAACCACAGTCAAGATATTTTTTTCTTTGATAACAGGCGGATCAACTTGATCTTCCATGGGGGGCAATTTTCGATTGAGCCCACTATCAGTTTCAATGGTGGTGGTGACCAAAAAGAAAATTAAAAGCAAGAAGGCAATATCTGCCATAGATCCTGCATTAACTTCTGGTGCTGCTCTTTTTGCCATAGTTTATCGATTAAGAATTTTTTTAACTCCAGAGAAAGCCATAGATAGAATGGCTACCACTGCTAAAATGTAAAATGTGCGAATGCCAGCACCCACCCAACGTGACCCGGAGGCAGAAAGCACCTCGCCATCTTTAAGGGGGGTTTCAACGCCCGTAGACGAAGCATAGCCTATCAGTACAACCACAGCAAAACATCCTACAAAAAGGAGTGCTTTTTTGAGTTTATTTACATCCGAAGCTAAATTCATTAGGGAAAATATCAACGTTACGGCTACCGTCACCACTAAGATAACAATAGCTAAAGAAACCAGAGGAGACACTGAACTGAGGTCGCCCATAGCAGCTGCCATTTTGATTTCTTCATCTCCTTTTCCGAGGATACGGAATAAAAAGATACCACCTAACAAACCGAAAACAGCACTGATGATTTTAATAATATTCTGAATATTCATTGGAATAGCTGTTTAAAGGTTATTATTTTTTCTGCGCAACCAAGATATCGATTAATGTGATGGATGCGTCTTCCATATCATTTACGATGCTGTCAATTTTGGCAACAATATAGTTATAGAATACTTGGAGGATAATGGCCACAATAAGACCAAATACAGTGGTTAACAAGGCCACTTTAATACCTCCTGCAACAAGTGAAGGTTGCATATCACCAGCGGCTTCAATTTTGTCAAAGGCTTGAATCATCCCGATTACTGTTCCCATGAACCCAAGCATAGGGGCTAGGGCAATAAAGAGTGAAATCCAAGAGACATTTTTTTCAAGTTGTCCCATTTGCACACCACCATAAGCAACAACGGCTTTTTCGGCGCTTTCAACACCTTCATTCATTCTGTCAAGACCTTGATAGAAAATGGAGGCAACAGGACCTTTGGTGTTTCTGCAATATTCTTTAGCAGCGTCAACACCGCCAGAAGAAAGTGCATCTTCAACACCTTGCGTTAATTTTTTAGTGTTAGTTGTGGCTAAGTTGAGGTAGATAATACGCTCAATGGCAATGGCCAAACCTAAGATCAAACAAATCAACACGATCCCCATAAATCCGGGACCTCCTTCAATAAAACGTTTTTTAAGTTCTTGTGTAAAACCGGCAGGGGCTTCTGCAGCATCTGCTTCAGTGTCTTGAACAATGCTAGTTGTCACTACGTTTACTGTGTTTATCGTAGCAGCTTGCACAGTGAAAGTTGACATCATTCCTACAACTGTGAGGGCAAAGAGTAATTTTCTCATTTTGATAAAAGTTAAATTCTAAATTTAAAATGTTTGGTTAAAGATAAAAAAAAATCAATACGATAATTTTTTTTTGCAGAGAGGAAGGGATTCGAACCCTCGATTCCGCGATAACGGAATACACACTTTCCAGGCGTGCGCCTTCGACCACTCGGCCACCTCTCTTTTTCTACGGCTCGAATTAAATAAAAATTTGTGGCTTATGAAACTTTTTTAATTACAAAATTCTTTTTTAACAGGCGGATTGCTTAAATAGAGCTTGAGCGTTTAGAGTGGTTTGGGCAGCCACTTCTTCTACACTAATGCTGTAGCATTGCGCAACTGCTTGTGCCACATAACTCAAATAGGCACTTTCATTGCGTTTGCCTCTAAAGGGTGTGGGGGCCAAATAGGGAGAATCTGTTTCTAAAACAATTTGTTCTAAGGGAAATTGATGAAGAAATGTATTGATTTTTCCATTTTTAAAGGTCACCACGCCTCCAATGCCTAACTTAAAATTAAGATCAATGGCCCGCTGGGCATCAATAGCAGTTCCCGTAAAACAATGAAAAATGCCAAATAAATCATCCCCTCGATGGGTTTCCAATATTTCAAACACCTCTTCAAAAGCATCTCGGCAATGGATCACGATGGGCAGTTGCCGTTTTTTAGCCCAGGTAATTTGGAGGGCAAAGGCTTCTTGTTGTTGAACTTTGAGTGATTTGTCCCAATAGAGGTCAACGCCAATTTCTCCTACACCAACAAAATGATGCTGTTCAAATAGAGGTTCCATAGCAGCAAGCACTAACTTGAAATCTTCTTTGACCTGGGTTGGATGAAGCCCCATCATCAGATGAATCTGCTCGGGGTAGGCCTTTTTTAGAGCGAGCATTTGAGGGAGATAGCTAGCGTCTATGGCGGGTAAATAAAATTCTTTAACCCCCGCCAGAATTGCGCGTTCTATAACAGCCGTTTGATCTTCTTTAAATTCCTCAACATAGAGGTGCGTGTGTGTATCTATAAGGTGCATGGATCAAAAATAAAGTATTCATTCCGTATTTTTGAAAAAACAAGAGATTGAAAAGAAAGCAAAGAGGTTCGGTTAAACTCTACAAAAACAAAACCCAACATTTAGTTTGCACTGCTCGCATCAATGGGGTTAGTGCCAAGTTATTAATTGACACTGGAGCCTCCAGCAGTTGTTTGAATAAGACCTTTCAAGAGCAATTTGCATTAGAAATTGAGGGACAGCCCTTTGAAGCTGCCGGAGCCAGCGAAGGGAAAATGCAAGCCATATACAGCAAGGCCAGTAGCTTGCATTTGGGTCGGTTTAACACCGGGAAACATTCTTTTGTGCTTTTAGACATGAGTCATATCAACACAACCCTAAAAAATCAAGGGGCTGCCCCCATTGAGGGCATACTGGGTGCTGATTTTTTCTTTGAAAGAAAAGCTCAAATTGATTATCAAAACCGCAGACTATATTTTAATAGCAAATAGCGGCTTTTACCAATTAAAGATTACAGTTCGAAGGCCTTTTTAGGATCTCCATCCATCAACAAGGAGGTAGGATCTTCTAGGGCTTCTTTAACCGCTACTAAAAACCCAACAGATTCTCGTCCATCAATAATTCTGTGATCATACGATAGTGCCAAATACATCATGGGTCTAATTTCCACTTTTCCGTCAATGGCAACTGGTCGTTGAATGATGTTGTGCATCCCTAAAATTCCCGATTGTGGAGGATTGATAATGGGGGTAGAGAGCATAGAACCAAACACACCTCCATTGGAAATGGTGAAGGTGCCACCGGTCATATCGTCTACCGTAATTTTACCGTCTCGAGCACGGGTAGCTAAACGACCAATTTCTTTTTCTACACCAGCAAAGGAGAGCAATTCTGCATTGCGCACCACGGGCACCATCAAGCCTTTTGGACCTGAAACAGCCACGCTAATATCGCAATAGTCAAAAGCAATTTTATGATCTTCGTCCATCATAGAGTTCACATCGGGAAAAAGTTGTAAAGCGCGAACGACCGCCTTGGTGAAAAAACTCATAAACCCTAATTTCACACCATGTTTTTCAAAAAAGGCGTCCTTATATTGGTTGCGTAACTCAAATATAGGAGCCATGTCGGCTTCGTTAAAAGTGGTGAGCATGGCCGTTTCATTTTTAGCTTCCACCAGTCGTTCTGCCACTTTGCGCCGCAACATTGATAATTTTGAGCGTGTTTGCGAACGGCTTCCTCCCGCTGGCATTGAGCCCATAGAAGGGGTTGCCTTAACGGCATCGGCCTTAGTAATTCTGCCCCCTCTTCCACTGCCAGATACTGCCTCAGCAGCAATGCCCTTTTCGGCTAAAATTTTCTTAGCAGCTGGAGAAGGTGTTTGCGTGGCATAGGTAGGTGAACTAACCTCTGTTGCAGCAGCGGCAGCTGGTGCTGTTGGTTCTTCTGCCTTTGTTTTAGTTGGGGCCCCTTCGCCGGGTTGCCCTTCTGTATCAATTAAGCACACAACGGCTCCTACGGCCACGGCGTCGCCCTCTTCTGCTTTAAGTGTAATGGTGCCACTCACTTCTGCAGGGAGTTCCAAAGTAGCTTTATCTGAATCTACTTCTGCTATGGCTTGATCTTTCTCTACATAGTCTCCATCAGAAACTAGCCATTGTGCAATTTCAACTTCGGTAATCGATTCTCCCGGAGAGGGAACTTTCATTTCTAAAATCATGCTTTACTTTTTGATTTTTCTAATAAAATTGTCTTTTGAAGCATCGAAAACATATTCAATCACTTCTCGGTGTCTTTTGGCTGAGCGCACGGCACTTCCGGCAGCGGGGGCTGCATAAAATCTTCTTGTGGCGGGTCTAAATTGTTGGGCTTCGGGCAAATGCAGGAGTAAATAGCTCCAGGCGCCCATATTTCGTGGCTCTTCCTGAGCCCAAACCACATCGGTAGCGGCAGCAAATTTCTTTAGCTCTGCCTGAATGGCCTGTTGGGGTAGCGGGAATAATTGCTCCAACCTTATTAATGCCACATCATCTCGTTTTTTGTCTTCTCGAGCTTGGAGTAAATCATAATAAAACTTACCTGTGCAGAACACAAGGGTTTTTATTTTTTTTGCATCCACGCTGTTGTCCGTATAAACTTCTTGAAAAGCTCCGTTCAATAAGTCTTCTTTTTGCGAAACCGCTTTGGGATGACGCAGCAAACTCTTGGGGCTAAAGACCACTAAGGGCTTTCGATAGGAGGCTTTTAGTTGTCGGCGCAACACATGAAATATATTGGCTGGTGTGGTGCAATTAACCACAAACATATTATCCTTAGCACAGAGTTGTAAATAACGTTCCATCCGGGCTGAGGAGTGCTCGGCACCCTGCCCTTCATATCCATGAGGTAAGAGAAGCACTATACCGTTTTGAATTTTCCACTTGTCTTCTGCTGCCGAAATATATTGATCTATAACAATTTGAGCGCCATTTGAAAAATCACCAAACTGAGCCTCCCATATAGTAAGTGTATTTGGACTGGCCATGGCATAGCCATAATCAAACCCCAATACACCATATTCTGAAAGCGGAGAGTTATATACGCTAAAGCGGCCCTTTTTCTGTGTCTCAATTTCATTGAGTTGGAGGGTTACCTCTTCAGAAGCTTCTGCCTTTAAAACGGCATGCCGGTGAGAAAAAGTGCCCCGTTCAACATCTTGCCCAGACAAACGTACATCATAACCCTCTTGCAAAAGGGTGCCATAGGCCAACAGTTCGCCCATGGCCCAATCGAGGGCATTGCGATCATAATACATCGCTTTTCGATCGGCAATTAAGCGTTCAATTTTTCTTAAAAACTTTTTTTCTTGGGGCAATTGCGTGAGGGCTACTGCAGCTTGTTCTAGATGATCTTGAGTGGCTTTGGTCTCTACTGGAACCGCCATTACATGTTCGTCTACCAAATTAAATTCATTCCATTCATCAGCCATAAAAGGCGTGATTACGGCAATGTCTGTTTTCCTAGAATCTTCAAGATCAGAATCTAAACGGGCTTTATAGTCTTGCTCAATTTGGTTGATATAATCGGGCTGCACCAAGCCTTGTTGAATAAGTTGTTCGGCATAAATATCACGGGGGTTTTTATGCTTGGCAATTGCTTTATACAATTGGGGTTGCGTGAAACGCGGTTCATCTCCTTCATTGTGACCATATTTGCGATAGCCTAGCAAATCAATAAACACATCGCTATTGAATTGCATGCGATAGTCTAATGCAAATAGTGTGGCATGAACCACGGCTTCTGCATCATCTGCATTAACATGCAATACAGGAGATAAGGTCACCTTGCCCACATCAGTACAATAGGTGCTCGATCGGGCATCGAGATAGTTGGTTGTGAAGCCAATTTGGTTGTTCACCACTATATGTAAGGTGCCTCCGGTGCTATAGCCGTTGAGCTTGGCCATTTGCACAATTTCATAAGGCAAACCTTGACCCGCAATGGCCGCATCTCCATGCACAATGATGGGCAATACTTTTTGGGTGTCACCTCGGTGATTGTCTTCTAATTTGGCACGGGTAATGCCTTCTACCACTGCTGCCACAGTTTCTAAGTGTGAAGGATTGGGCGCAATATTCATATTGATTTTTTTACCCTGATCGGTAATGCGTTGGGAGGTCCATCCTAAATGATATTTCACATCGCCATCAAACACTACTTCAGCATAGTCTTTTCCATCAAATTCACTAAAAATATCTTTAGGTTCTTTTCCAAAAATATTGGTGAGCACATTGAGTCTTCCTCGGTGTGCCATACCCATCACAAATTCTTCAACACCTTGAGTAGCGGCAGCTTCTATCACAGCATCTAAAGCCGGAATTAAGGATTCTCCTCCTTCTAATGAAAAGCGTTTTTGCCCCACATATTTGGTGTGTAAAAAGTTTTCAAAACTATAGGCCTGATTGAGTTTGTGTAGAATATGCTTTTTTTCAGCCGCTGAAAATTGCGGATGATTGCTGTTTATATTGAGACGCTGTTGTATCCAGCTTACTTTTTCGGGATTGCGAATGTAAAAATATTCAATCCCTATAGAGTCGCAATAAATGCGTTGTAAATGTTCAATGATGGCACGCAACGAACTGGGACCAATATTAATGATTTCACCGGCATTAAAAACGGTGTCCAAGTCACTTTCTTCCAAGCCAAAATTTTGAATGTCTAGCGTGGGGCTATATTTTCGACGTTCGCGAACCGGATTGGTTTTGGTGAACAAATGCCCCCTGCTTCTATAGCCATCTATGAGTTTGACTACCTGAAATTCTTTTTGTACCTGCTCGGGCACTTCCACTTCGCCTACTGCTCCCACAGAAAAGGTCCCACTTTCCAGTCCAAAATCAAAACCTTGAAAAAAAGCCCTCCAACTGGGCTCTACATCATCTGGATTTTTGAGATACTCATCATATAATGCTGCAAAATAGGCGGTGTGCGCAGCATTTAAAAAAGAATATTTATCCATTCTTATTCAACTTGGTATAATTGCTTAAACAAAATTACAATTTTTGACCAAAGCACTATTAGTTTTATAAAGAAATAGTGGCTATTGTTATAAGATTAATAATTTTGTTGTCCCTTGTGGTAATCGCACAAAAGTGCCCTTTTTTGTGAAACATTATTAGTACCTTTTGCACATGTTTGCTTTAGTTGATTGCAATAATTTTTATGCCTCTTGCGAGCGGGTATTTCAACCGCAGTGGGAAAAAAAGCCTGTGGTTATTTTATCTAATAATGACGGCTGTGTGATTGCGCGAAGCAATGAGGCTAAAGCCCTAGGTATTCCCATGGGCGCCCCCGCTTTTCAATATAAAAAGCAATTTGAACAACACCAAGTCAAAGTGTTTTCTTCTAACTATGCCCTCTATGGTGATATGAGTAGGCGGGTAATGCACATTTTAGAACAATATACTCCCCAAGTTGAAATTTATAGCATAGACGAAGCTTTTTTACAATTCAAAGGCTTTGATCGTTTTGACTTACTGCTGCACACACAAAAAATGCGACAGCAAGTGCAGCAGTGGACGGGCATTCCCGTTTCTGTTGGCCTAGCCCCCAGCAAAGCCTTGGCCAAAATTGCCAATAAAATTGCCAAGAAATTTGCCGAAAAAACGCAAGGGGTTTATAGCATTGACACCGAAGAAAAACGAGTCAAAGCCCTCCGTTGGACCCTCATTGGCGACGTTTGGGGCGTGGGTCGTCAACACCGCAAACGCTTAGAAGCCCTTGGGGTTAAAACGGCCTTAGATTTTGTGCATTTGCCCGATGACTGGATTCGCAAAAACATGAGTATTTTAGGATTGCGCTTAAAAAAAGACCTACAAGGCCTGCCTTGCATTCCGCTAGAAGAAAACATTCCGGCTAAAAAAAACATTGCTACTACCCGCAGCTTTGAAGGCACCCTCACCCAATGGCACGACCTAGAAGAACGGGTGAGCACTTTTGCCACTAGTTGTGCTGAAAAATTGCGGCAACAAAACAGTAGCTGTCAGGCGCTTTTAATCTTTGTACGCAGCGACCCCCACAAAGAAAATACTACTCCCTATCGCAACAGCTGTGTGGTGACCCTCCCCTATGCTTCTAATTCTACCCCCACCATCACAAAATATGCACTAGTGGGACTCAAACGTATTTTTAAAGAAGACATTGCCTATAAAAAAGCCGGGGTGATCATTATGGATCTGGTGCCCACCGCCCAACGACAATTGCATTTGTTTGAATCGCACATTGACAAACACGATGCCTTGATGCACACCCTAGACCGCATCCACCGCCGTTTTGGGCCGCATCAAATGAAATTGGCCAATCAAGACTTAAAACGTACCTGGAAAATGAAACAAGAACATCTCTCCCCTCGCTATACCACCTTGCTCCAAGAAATAATCACCGTAAAAACTTCTTGAAATGCCCGAAAAACTCGCTTTTTTTCACCCCAATGCAGATACCCAAAAAGCACTCCATTTAGCACAAGAAGGCATTTCGGCTGGGTTTCCATCGCCTGCAGAAGATTTTAAAGAAGTTCGCATTAGCATAGACCAAGAAGTGGTAAAAAATGAAGCCGCCACGTTTTATGCCCGTGTTTCAGGAGACTCCATGCAAGGTGCCGGCTTAGACGATGGAGACCTCTTGGTGATTGACCGCAGCTTGGAACCCCAAAACAACAAAATTGCCGTTTGTTTTATCGATGGTGAATTTACTGTTAAACGCCTCAAAGTAGAAAAAGACGCCGTATACCTAATGCCCGAAAACAAAAAGTATAAGCCCCTCAAAATCACGGAAGAAAATCAACTCATCATTTGGGGCATTGTGACCTATGTGGTCAAACGGCTGTAGAACCTCAGGGCACTTCGACAGGCTCAGTGCCCTTTATGGCTCAATGCCTGTTGTGAGTGCCCTTCGGGGCACTGAGCCTGCCGAAGTGCCCCTTGAGCTAGAGTAAACCATTATTCCATCAATACTTTATGAAACAATTTAGCCAAGAAGGTGGCCAGTTGTTCGCTGGTTAAGGTAATATCGGTGGTGTGGGTGGCTAGGAATAATTCGGGTGGGCTGCCCACCAACATATAACTCAACAAAAGGAATTCGTGTTTTTCTTTAAAGGCTTTAATTTTAAAGTCAGACTTAATATCTCTATTGAGGTTTTTAACAATGGTTTTAATGATGTCACTTTGATAGGAGCTTTGTCGGATATAAGCCTGATTAACCACGTGAAATTGAATCATTTCTTGGGTACCGATCAAATCAAAGTAGTTTTTAAAGGTCCCGTAGAGATAATCATACACGGTTTTACTTTCCTTACGAGTTTGTTGGATGGCTTCTTTAACTTGCTGATTGAGTTGCTCAATGAGGGCATCAAATAGCGCATTGATATCATTAAAATAGTTGTAGAAGGTGCCTCTAGCGATATTGCACTTTTGGACCACATCAGCCACCGTTGTTTTGTCTACCCCTTGATGTGAAAAAAGGGCTAACCCTTCTGTAAGTATGCGTTCTCTTACTTGTTGTTTTTGTGAGGCTCTTTTTCCTATATCCTCTACAATCATAAGCGTTCAAAAATTCCGGCAATGCCTTGTCCACCTCCCACGCAAGCGGTCACCATGCCATAGCGTTGCTGACGCAATTTCATTTCTTCTAACAGCTGAACAGAAAGCTTGGTGCCCGTGCATCCGAGTGGGTGTCCTAAAGCCACGGCACCGCCATTTACATTGACTGTTTCAGGGTCAAGCCCTACCTCTTGAATCACAGCCAAGGCCTGTGCAGTAAAAGCTTCATTTAGTTCTGTTTGTTGAATATCTTGGAGCTGTAAACCGGCTTGTTTAAGTGCTTTAGGAATAGCCACACAGGGACCCATGCCCATATATAAGGGATCAACCCCCCCTACTGCGCAGGCCGCCAGTCGAGCTATGGGCTCTAAGTTTAGGGCTTTCACTACCGCCTCACTCACCACCAACACAAAGGCTGCTCCGTCTGAGGTTTGCGAAGCATTGCCAGCTGTGACCACTCCTCCCCTCTTAAAAGCAGGACGAAGTTTGGCCAAACCCTCTAAACTGGTATCTCTACGAACACCTTCATCTTCTGCCACAATATGAGAAGTTCGCACCATTTCACCTTCTTTCACAAAAACATCTTCTACCGTGATGGGTACGATTTGTTCTTTAAATTTTCCACTGTCAATGGCGGCTGCAGCACGTTGGTGAGAACGTAGCGCAAACGCATCTGAAGCCTCACGTCCAATGTTATATTTAGCTGCCACTGCCTCTGCAGTAGCTCCCATACTCACATGATAGTTGAGGTTTTCCAAGTTAGCTTTATAGCTGGGCGCCAATTTATAGCCCGTCATGGGAATCATGCTCATATTTTCTATTCCTCCGGCAACAAAAACCTCTCCATAACCGGCCTTAATTTTAGCAACGGCCTGTCCAATGGCCTCCAGTCCTGAGGCACAATAGCGGTTAATAGTGAGTCCAGGCACCTCTTTGCCCAATGCCCGAACGGCAATCAAACGACCAATTTGCAGTCCTTGCTCCCCTTCTGGATTGGCACAACCCACAATCACATCGTCTACTTGTGCAGGAGCCACTTCAGGAACTTGTTTCATGAGGTGTTTAATGACCTCCACCGCCATATCATCTGAACGATAATTTTTAAATCCTCCTTTTTTGGCTTTGCCAACCGCAGAGCGATATCCTTTAATTATATAGGCTTCCATGTTGTTTAGTTTCGTAAAGGTTTATTGTTAAGTAATAAATATTGAATGCGATCTAGCGTTTTTTGATTACCTAGTAATTTCATAAATCCTTCTCGCTCAATATCTAAGAGGTAACTTTCGCTCACTTGTTGTGGGCTGGTGAGGTCTCCACCGCAAATAACGTAGGCTATCTGACGGGCAATTTCAACATCATAATCAGACATATATTCGCCCAAACGAAATTCGTTGATAGCGGAATAGAGCACGCTAATTCCAGAACGGCCTAGAACGGTAATATCTTTTCGCTCGGTGGGGGCAACATAGTTTTCGGCAAGGCTCAATACCTTCTTTTTAGCCATTCCCAAATTAGCTGCCGTATTGACCACTACACTGTCTCGTCCCTTTTTGAGATAATTTAAGTGAAAAGCTTCATGGGCCGAAGTGGCTACTGCTGCCGTGGCAATGGTTTTAAAATAATTGATTAACGTTGGCATTTGCACATCCCCATCAAAAAAGTCGTCTGAAGCACGTAGGGCAAATTCTTTGGTGCCTCCACCACCGGGCAACAAGCCTACCCCTACTTCTACCAGGCCAATGTAGGATTCTGCTGCATAGACTCCAGCATCGCAATGCATGGCAATTTCACAACCCCCGCCAAAAACATAGCCTTGGGTGGCCACCACCACAGGCACTTTTGCGGTGCGCATACGCATATTGATTTGCTGAAAATCGTGCACCAGTTTTTCTAGGGCGTCATATTGTTTTTGCATGGCCAACATGCCAATGTTCATCAAATTGGCCCCTACGGAAAACTGTTTGGCGTTGTTCCCAATCACCAGTCCCTTCCAACCTTCGTTTTCTGCCTTTTCTACCGCTTCTAGCATGCCTCGTCCAATACCGTCTCCAATGGCATTGCTTTTACTCGTAAACTCCAAACACATCACACCATCTCCCAAATCATGAACGGTGCATTCACTGTTTTTGAGGACAGGTGTTTGTTCTCTTAAATGGTTGAGGACAATACTATTTTTTATGGCTGGCAGGGCTTCAAATTGCTCCGATTGGAGATTGAAATATTTCCTTTTGCCGTTTTCTTGTTTGTAGAAACTTGTTCCCCCTTTTTGCTGGAGCTTCATGATCCACTCGGGTATTGGATGGGCAGCTTCTTCTAACATGGCAATGCCTTTCTCTAGCCCAATTAAATCCCAATATTCAAAAGGGCCATAATCCCAAACATAGCCTGCCCGCATGGCATCATCTACCAAATAATAGTGCTCGGCAATTTCGGGCACACGGTGGGCGGCATAGGCAAAAAGAGCTGTGAAATAGCGCTTAAACAAAAGGGCTTCTTTGTGGTCTCCTTCAATTAAAAACTGAAGCCTTTTGTCCATCAAATCTATGCCTTTGGCCTTTTTAATCCAATCTGATTTAGGTCTTTGCACCGGGCCGTAGGTAAGGGTTTCTAGATCTAAAACATTAATAATGGTTTTCCCATTTTCATCTTTTTGAGATGTTTTTTCATAAAAGCCTTTTCCTGTTTTATTACCGTAGTGTTTGTTAGTTAATAGGAAGTCCATAAACTTAGGCTGAGGTCTTGTTTTTAACTGTTCAAGGTAGGTATCACCCTGTACGGCCTCTTGCACAAAGGCGGTTACTTTTTCGCCCACATCCAAGCCCACTAAATCTTGCAATCTAAATGTGGCCGTGTTGGGCCTTCCAATGAGACTCCCCGTGAGAGCATCAACTTCCTCAACCGTTAGTTTTAGTTCCTCTGTTAGCAAGGTCATTTCGGTGCCAGACATCACTCCAATTCGGTTAGCAATAAAGGCTGGGGTATCCTTACACAACACCGCTTTTTTACCCAGGGTTTCGCTTCCAAACTGCATGAAAAAATCAACTACCGCTGGGGCAGTGTGCTGCGTGGGAATTATTTCTAAAAGCTGCAAATATCTTGGTGGATTGAAAAAATGTGTGCCGCAAAAATGGGCTTTAAATTCATCGCTTCTTCCCGCTGCCAAAAGCTTAATGGGAATACTAGATGTGTTGGTTGACACCAAGCTTTTGGGGGCTCTAAATTCCTCTACTTTTTCAAAAATTTGTTGCTTAATTTCCAAACGCTCTATCACAACTTCAATGATCCAATCAGCAGTGGCAATTTGCTGAAAATGGTCTTCAAAATTTCCTGTGGTGATTTTGGCAGCAAAACTTTTATCATAAAGAGGAGCCGGTTTAGAGGCTATGGCTTTTTTTAAAGCGTTATTAACTAAATCATTTTTTTGCTGGGGATGAGTAGCTTTGGGGGTTGGAATATCGAGAAGCAAAACCTCAAATCCAACATTGGCCAAATGGCATGCTATGCCAGAGCCCATCACACCGGAACCCAATACAGCCACCTTTTGTATGCGAAAATTCATGTCTTTATATTTACCAAACGAATCTACTAAAATAAATGACACGGTGTCATTTTTTTGTCTTACATTTGAAAAAATTAACAACAATGAGTCTCGATTACATGCTTTCCCAATTTCAAGAACGTGCCGCTAACACCGCTCCTATTGGGGGAATTTTAAAATTTGAAGTTGACGGCCAAGGCATCATCATTGATGGCTCTGGTGATCAAAATACCATTAGTGCTGGCGATGGTGAAGCCGATTGCACCATTAGTCTGACTGCTGAGGTATTGAAAAAACTTAGAGATGGAGACCTCAACCCTATGATGGCTGTTATGGGGGGACAAATAAAAATCTCTGGAGATATGGGATTGGCTATGAAGGTTCAATCGCTAATGGGTTAATTCTCTTCTTGTATAGCTTTTCGTAAAAAATTCTTTTCTATTTTTGGCCTTAATGAAAAAGGTAGTTTGTTTTGGGGAGGTACTCTTTGATTGTTTTCCTAACGAAAAAAAGATTGGAGGTGCACCCCTAAACGTAGCCCTGAGAATGCACGCTCTTGGTCTCCATTGCCAAATGATTAGCTCCGTTGGGCTTGATTCTGACGGCGAAACCCTCAAAACCTTTTTAGAACAGGAAGGAATCTCAACTGAACTAATCCAAAGCTCCAAGCAGTATAGTACAGGCACTGTGATAGTTTCTTTAAATGAAAAAGGAAATGCTTCTTATGAAATCTCACAGCCTGTAGCTTGGGATTATATAGCCATTAATTCTGAGAACAAACAAGCTGTGGAAGCGTCTGATTTATTTGTTTTTGGCAGTTTAATTGCGCGGCAAAATCCTTCTAAACAAACACTACTTGAACTCTTGCAGCTCGCTCCCTTTAGTGTCTTTGACATCAATTTGAGGCCCCCCTTTTTTGATTGGAATACGCTTCTTGATCTCTTGGCGCAATCTGATTTTATCAAATGCAATGAGGAAGAGCTCAACATCCTCTTGAATCATTTTCAAATAGATGAAAACAATCTTGAAGATCAACTCAGAGCACTACTCAAAACCTTTAAAGGGAAAGGCATTTGTGTAACACTAGGCGCCGAAGGCGCCGCCTTGATTTGGAATAATTTATGCTATCAACAAAAGGGGTTTCCAACCAAAGTAGCGGATACCGTTGGGGCGGGCGATTCATTTCTGGCCACATTACTTCACGGTCTGTTGACCCATGAAAAGCCTCAAAAAAGTTTGAAATATGCCTGTGCAATGGGTGCCTTAGTGGCCTCCAAACAAGGGGCAAACCCAAAAATTTCCAATCAAGAATTACTGAATTTTATTGCCCGTAGTTGAGTCTCATTTAGGGTGAGCTCCCAAAAAACGAATTAAATTAGGTGTTTAAACCTCACAACTCATATCCTCACCACAACATTGAGGCGATTTGATTTTGCCTTCACAACTGCGGCAAATAGATATTTGTACTTGAGTGCCGTTGTCTAAAGTGAGATAGTCATTTTCTAAGGGAATGTTGCACTTGGCGCAAGTTGCGTTAACAGCCATTCCACATTTTGAACATTCATAAGTAGCCATAATTTCAGATTTGAATCGTTAATTATTTTTTTTCAGATGTAAAAATAATGAAATTATAAGCCATACCCAAGGCGATCCGTGTAAAAGCAAATCAAAATAATCCATCCCTTGCATACCTTTGGCTCCCCCAGCCACCCATCTGAGTTTTCCAATCAGGTGCGGCTCTGGAGTAAAAGGGGCCAGTCCCAAGGTGAGACTAGCCAGCAGGGGCATCACTAATTTTTCTTTCATTGTTGTTCGTTTTCTAAAGCGCTTAAAGGATAAGGAATTGATTCTTGTGTGGCTTTAAGATGTGGCATTTGAGCCTCTACCTCTTGTAAATGAGCATCTAAAACGGCAACTAATTGCTGTGCTTTTTCATTTTCTGTAGCAAAAAGATTTTGAGTTTCAGAAATGTCTTCACTGAGATTATACAATTCAAAATGTTGATCGAGGTGAAAATAAATCAGCTTCCAATCGTCTTTTCGCACAGCACTATAACTGCCTATGCCCGGACCTTCAGGGCCCCATTCGTTTGGATAGTGCCAAAACAAAGGGTGGGTGGGTGGGGCGCTACCCTTTAGGAGGGGCACAAAACTTTTCCCGTCTACAGTTTGTACCACATCAGGGGCGTTTACTGCTGCCATTTCTAAAATACTACTGAAAAAATCTTCAATAATGATGGGATGGTCAGTGGTTGTCCCCCTTTTTGTAACTCCCGGCCAATGTGCCAACATGGGCACCCGTATGCCTCCCTCATATATGGAACCCTTTCCGCTAGACAGCGGACTATTATGGGTATGTTTTTCCCCTCCTCTAGCCGAAGCGCTTAATCCTCCATTGTCTGACATAAACAGCACAATGGTATTATCCGCAATTTGAGCAGCCTCGAGATAATCTAAAACTTTTCCTAAAGCGTGGTCCATACTTTCAATCATAGAAGCATAGCGTGCCTCTGGCTCTTCTAAACCTTGATCACGATATTTTTGTACAAAACGATCATCTGGTTTTAAGGGAGTATGAACAGCATAGGGAGCAAAATATAAAAAGAAAGGTTGCCTCATTTCAACCGGTTTAGATACAGCTTTTAAAACTTCTTGTGTGAGTGCTTCGGTTAAAAATATATCTTGGCCATGATAGGCTTCAAGCCCTGGAACGGCCCATACTTTTTGATCTGGATTTCCATTTCCAAAATTTTCTTTGCCCAAATAGCTACTCGGAGCACCTGCCGCATGCCCTGCAATATTAACAGCAAAACCGAGATTTTCTGGATTAGAGGAAGGATAACCAATAGCTCCAAAATGGGCCTTTCCAGCGTGAATAGTATAGTAGCCTTTTTGACTCAACAACTCAGGAAAAGGAGTGGCATAAACCGCATTTGGCGTTTCGGGACTCAAGCCAATACCGTTATAGTTCCAATCTGGGAAACCCAAAGTGGGGTGGTTTTTTTCCATGGGCTGTTGCTGATCAGGCCGCAGGGTCCAATTGGTCACTCTATGGC
>Ga0255757_10000243_pt1 | contig 52178 bp, 48 predicted proteins | sample 071ome_27_FD_179957 | JGI IMG/M metagenome (GOLD analysis project Ga0255757, IMG submission 179957) | Coastal salt marsh microbial communities from the Groves Creek Marsh, Skidaway Island, Georgia - 071409AT metaG (version 2) | ecosystem: Environmental > Aquatic > Marine > Intertidal zone >...
CGTGAGAATTCAGCCACTTTCAGATGGTGGTTACCGAATTCCGGTGGATAACCCCTACGTCGATGATGGCCTTGGCGAGGTGTGGTCGAGTGGTCTCCGGAATCCTTGGCGTATCGATGTTGACCCTCTCACCGCCGATCTTTGGATCGCAGATGTCGGTCAAAATGAACATGAAGAAATCAATCGGGTCACTGCAGATACCAACCTTGTAGGTGGGCGCGGGGTCGACTTCGGTTGGAGTTCGTTTGAGGGTTATGCCCCCTTCAACGATGACGTGTCTCCTGATGAGCGTTCCATCGTGGCCGAACCGGTCTACACCTACCCTCACGTCGATGGGGCATGCTCCGTTACCGGCGGTGTCGTCTACCGGGGAGATCTCATCGAAGATCTATGGGGCTGGTACGTGTTCGGAGACTTTTGCACCGGCGTCATCAGTGCGTACAACTACGTCTCGCAATCAACTGTCGAACTCGGGGTTGTCGCAATGCCGACGTCAATCGAGCGAGACCACCGTGGAGAGATCGTCGTCGCAACCGCAACCGGCGATGTCGTCAGCGTCGTGCGCCCATGAACATGCCTTTAAGGGCGTCGTAATGCTCAATCACGTGGCCGGCACCAAGAACGACCGCTTCAAGAGGGACGTTCGACATCCGTACCGGAACCTCGGTTTCTCGTTCAATTCGTGCGGCAAGCCCGCGTAGTAGACCGCCTCCGCCGACGAGGTACATACCGCGCACCAAAAAGTCTTGGGAAAGTTCGGGAGGAGCTTTTGCGAGACATCGCACCACCGACGCAACGATTGACGACACCGGATCTTCGATCGCTTCTCGAATTTCTTCCGGCGTGAGCACCACCGTCTTCGGCAACCCCGACATCAGGTCGCGTCCGCGCACCTCTGCGGTGGCCTCGTCGACGGTCTCCGCTGCGGAGCCGATCGCAATCTTGATCTCTTCTGCGGTTCGTTCTCCGATGGCAATACCATGCTCGCGCCTGATGTGGTTCTGAATGGCGGCATCAATGTCGAATGAACCAACCCGAACGGCTTCAAGGGCAACAATGCCTCCGAGAGAGATCACCGCGGTTTCGCTCGTGCCTCCACCGATGTCGATCACCATGTTTCCGACGGGTTCGTCGATTGGGAGGTCGGCCCCAATTGCGGCAGCCATTGGTTGCTCGATGAGGTTCGCGTCGGCCGCTCCAGCACGACGTGCTGCGTCGGTAACCGCTCGTCGCTCAACCTCGGTGATTGCCGACGGAACGCAAATAACGACCTTTGGTCTCGTGAACCTGCTCACACCGACCCGCTGCAGCAACAAACGAATCATTCGTTCAGTAATTTCAAAGTCGGTGATTGCGCCTCCGCGAAGAGGCCGCACCGCAACGATGTAACCCGGTGTACGGCCAATCATTTGCCATGCTTCGCGACCGGTCGCAAGCACTTCGCCGGTCTGCCGGTTGAGCGCAATCACTGAGGGCTCGTTCAACACGATGCCCTTGCCTTTCATATACACCAGGGTGTTTGCGGTGCCGAGGTCAATCGCAAGGTCACGAGCCATTGGATTCACCCTCTTCGTCTTCAGATGACTCGTCAGAAATCTGACGAACCCGTTCGGTCACGTTCTTGCGGGCATCGGACGACAGTGCATTGATCTGCCGGCGAAAGTCAGACACTGCATCGTCACTTCGCTTCGTTCGACGGATAATCAACAACAGCGCAAGAGCGACAATTGCTATTGCGATGATGAGCAGCGGCATGTCAGTTTGGCTCCGATGCAACACCACGGGGCCTCTCGATCGGAGATGCTCCTGTTCCCCAATCAGAACCCTCTGACCACTCTTCATGCTTCCAAATGGGAGCTGAAACCTTGAGCGCATCAATCGCAAACCGGGCTGCTTCAAATGCGACCGGACGATGGGGAGACGACACAGCAACAATCACCGAAACCTCGCACAACTCGAGGCGGCCAATGCGATGCCAAATCAGTACTCGACCAACATCGGGCCAACGGTTGCGCAGTTCGTCAGCGATTGCTGCGAACGAATCAATCGCCTTTTCTTCATACGCCTCATAGGTCAGGGCGACGACATCGTCTCGGCCGTCTGCATGATCTCGCACGGTTCCCGAGAACAATGTGACCGCTCCACACTCTGGTCTGACCGCCCAGTCATGGGCTACGCCGGCATTCAACACAGCAGAGGTGACGTCAAACCAGTTGTCGTCACGTTCGGGAGCCTGCACATTTGCATCGTAGTGCCCAAGGCGTGCCGTGACTGCAGATTCGGCTGAACAGTTACTACAGTCGATTACTCGTGGATCTTGTTCCCCCACCTCACGAGCGCGAATGGCGTCATCCGGCCGAGATCTCAGCCGAGCACCGCATCGTGTTCGCTGCAGAGCCGCCAAGCCGGCGACTTCGAATTTCTGCTCTCATCACCGGGGTAATCGCCGTGACCGCAGCGGTCGTTGCGGCAGTCATCGTGAGTGCAATGGGCTAACGCTGGCGCCGGAGGCGAAACGCCCGAACACCGATCGCGATGATTGCGGAAGCTGCGATGCCGATGACGACAACAGCTCCACCAAGTGCAAGTTCCTGACGTCGTTTGGGTGTGATCGATGCCCACCAGGGGCTCTCAGTGCCTTCAACGAATGTCTGTTCATTCGTAACCGACGAGGTCCAACCGAGCGATTTCAATCGATCGCTGGCCACCACCCAACTGGTTGTCGTGTACGGCCCCAAACCTGGTGGAATCGGTCCACGTTGGAACCTCCACTGCAGAGCCCATAACTGCTCACGCACCCATCGAGGAACGGGGATCTGCCAGCGCCGCCCGAGAAGGGCTCGCACCCGATCTCCAGGGACCCAACCATCTGGTGCGACATTGACAACTCCGTCGTATTCAGACACGACCACCGTTTCAACAGCGGCAGCGAGATCATCGATGTGCAGAAACTGTGCAGGCGGCTCCTCGTCGCCAAGTCGGCGACCAGACCCTGCTGCGAGGGCCCTTGCGAGCGATGATGAGGCTCCAAGGCCCATCGTCACCGTTGGGCGAAGCACTGCCACCGATCGGTCGTCAGACCCCCGTCGCCATCGATCGAGAACATGCTCAACCGAAGAGAGCTGGCGAGCAAACACAAATGAGGCCTCGGGCCGAATGACCTCATCTTCGGTGATGGGAATACGACTATTTGCGTGGGGTCCGTATACGAGCGACGACGACAACATCACTACCCGGCGGGCATTCACGCGCCGCACTTCTTCCATTAACGCTTCGCCTTCAACGGTCGCACTTGAACGCCGACGGGCTAGTCCATCGTGATCACCAACACGAAGATCGACGATGACATCGGCAACTCCTGCATCGAGCGGCACCATTTCAACGTCCGCGTTCGCGAGTAACCGATCGATGACCCGATGCGAAAGAGTGGTTGCTCCTTCACGAACAAGTACCTTCATCGCCACCTCGGCGACGTTACCCGCCCGAGAAGTGCCTAGCATCAGAGGTATGGCCAATACTCCTGAGCCAAACTCAGAAGATCCCTTCAGCGGAATTCCATTCCTTGGCGATATTGCGAAAGCAATGTCGGGGCAGGGTCCGATCAATTGGGATGCGGCGCGGCAATTTGCTCTCCTCGGAGCGACTGGTGGGGAGCAGGAACCAAATGTAGACCCAGCGTCTCGCATGGCCCTCGAGGCGCTTGTACCGATCGCACGTATGCATGTCGGTGACCTCACCGGAGCCGACCTCTCGACCACCGATGTCGTCACGTGCAGCCGTTCACAATGGGCTGCTGACACCCTCGATTCATATCGCCCGCTCTTCACCGACCTTGCCACGGCTCTCAGTGGCGCAACCGGGGTCGACGAGGATGCAACCGACCCCATGGCCCAGATGATGGCTGGTCTGTCGAAAATGATGGCGCCGGCGATGCTCGGAATGGCGGTCGGTTCGATGACCGGTGATCTTGCTCAACGCTGTTTCGGAGTTCACGACCTGCCGATTCCGCGGACCGACCAGCGACTGAAGCTCATCGGCGCCAACATCGACGCGTTTGCAACCCAGTGGGAAATCCCACTTGATGAAGTACGCCTATGGGTGCTCGCACATGAATTTGCAGGCCAGGCAGTACTGAGTTCACCGAACTTCGCAACCCCGCTTTCGGCGATGGTCCGTCAATATGTCGCTGCGTTCCGACCTGACCCTGACGCGGTGATTGAAAAGCTCGGCGGTCTCGACCCAACCTCGGGAGACCCGATGGAAGCCATCCAGCAAACCCTTGGTGATCCAGCGATTCTGTTGGGGGCCGTGAGCTCAGAGGAGCAGCGTGAGATGGAGCCGCGACTTGATGCCGCTGTCGCTGCGGTTGTTGGCTTCACCGATTGGATCGTCGATGCGGTATCTGTCCGGGTTGTAGGGGGTTCTGCGCTTCGAATCGCTGAAGCGGTTCGTCGCCAACGCGTTGAGCAATCTCCTTCCGATGTGTTTGTTCATCGCCTGCTTGGTATTCGGCTCGATGAAGAACAAGTTCGTAGCGGCAAACAATTCGTGCAGGGCGTTGTTGATCGGGTCGGTGACGATGCAGCGATTGCGATGTTGCTTACTGGCAACGATCGCTGCCCAACACCGAGCGAAATCGCTGCGCCTGGCCTGTGGATTGCACGGGTCAGTGAGTCGTAACGGTCACATCTGACGTCAACGGCCTGGCACCGGCGACGTACGACACGAGCGCCGCAACGAGAACGGCCGCAAGATAAGCAATGCCCACCGTTCCTGACATCTCAACAAGGATGGGTATCGCTGCGCCAGCCACCCATCCGAATTGGAATCGTGTCTCAAACCACGCAAATGTCGCTGCTCGACTTCGCTCTGCCACATCGCGCTGGACGATTGATTCGAATGCCAATCGGCCAATGCTCCCAGAAAAGTTGACCACCACAGAAAGCACGACACCAACCAAGTAGCCGCCAACAAATACTGCTCCCCCGGCTGCAATCGCAGGAAGAGCAAGCGCCGCCGCGAGCATTTTCTCAACCTCGGTCTTTTGGCGAAGCCAAGGCCCCACCGTGTTGCCAACGAACGGAGCAAGAGCGCCAAGTCCGACCGCAGCTGCGAGCCACAGCGGTGATGCGGCGCTCGAGCGAAACCAGAGCGCAACCTGAAACAAGGTGAATCCTTGAGCAAATCGAAGCACGGTCATTGCGATCCATCCGACATGCACATCAGAACTTTTCACGCCACGCTCTGACAGTGGTTCACTCGCTGAGCGATTCGCATGCCCTTGAGGGAGTCGTGTGGCAAGGACCGCTGCTGCGACAAAGAACACCGCTCCGTAAAACAGCGTGGCTCCCGTTCCGAGCAACTGCTGGATGCCAGCCGCCGGCACAACCGCAAATGCTCCGGTCAGCGTCGCAATACGGCCAAGTTTTGAGTTTGCTTCCACGAGGTCACTTGCATTTCGAACAACTGACGGCACGATCGCTTGTTTTGTCACTGCATACGTCTTCTGCAGCACAAGAGCCGCAAAGACAAACGGGAATAGGGCTATCCCGTCTGCGGTGAAAATCATGCCGATCTGCACCCCGACACGAGAGATTGCAAGGCCGACCACCATCGCCCGTCGCCCACCACGAAGTCGGTCGATCATCGGGCCCAACTTGGCGTTCACCATCAGAAATGGTGCGAACCCGACAAGCAAAAACGCCAGCAACCGTGAGCGCGCCGCGTCAAGATCAACATCAAAAAAGAATGAATCGGCAAGCGCAAGCACCATCGATGCTTCACCGGCGGTCATCACCGCATGGGTGATCGCTAGTGACTGAAACCGGCTGTGTTGCCGTTGTGCGGGCACGGCCATCATCGTAGACAGCGGCTACTCGTTACGTCGCAGGGCGTTCGAATTTGTACCCGAGGCCACGAACGGTGACGATTTTTGACGGGTTCGCCGGGTCGCTTTCGATCTTTGCTCGCACCCTTTTGACGTGGACGTCAAGGGTTTTGGTGTCACCGTAATAATCAGATCCCCAGACGCGATCGATCAGAAGCTCGCGCGTCATGACCTGGCCAACGTTCATCATCAGTAGGCGCAATACGTCAAATTCTTTGAGCGGCATCGCGACACTTTCACCGCGAACTGCCACCGTGTGTTCGGCCTCGTTGAGTTCGATATCTCCCACAACAACCGAGGTCGCCGTTGGTCGGGGGACCTCTCCGGTGATGTCACCAGCATTGCGCCGAAGGGCCGCTCTGATTCGTGCGACCAGTTCTCGAATTCGGTAGGGCTTCGCAACGTAATCATCTGCTCCGACTTCGAGACCCACAACGGTGTCTATCTCACTCGACTTCGCAGTCACCATGATGATCGGAATGGTGCTTTTCTGCCGGAGCTGACGACACACTTCGATGCCAGTCACTCGTGGCAACATGACGTCTAACAGAACCAGATCTGGGTTGACCTCATCGAACTTCTCAAGGGCTTCAAAACCATCTCGCGCAACGCTGACCGTGAACCCCTCTCGAGCAAGGCCCACCTCAAGAGCATCAACGAAGGACTCTTCATCTTCGACCACGAAAATATGTGCTTCACTCATGCTTCTGCCTTCATAGGAAAGAGCAAACGAAAGCAACTGCCTTCGCCCTCTGTCGAGGTCACCTGGACGGTTCCACCGTGATTCGTCACGACGTGACGAACGATCGCGAGTCCGAGACCTGTTCCCCCGGTTCCCCGACTTCTTGCCTTGTCGACCCGATAGAAGCGCTCAAAGATTCGGTCAAGATCGCTACTCGGAATACCGACACCGCTATCGCACACCTCGATCGTTGTGTCTTCCGTACCGGCAACTGATCGAAGAATGACGACGCCCTCGTCAAGTGAATACTTCACTGCGTTATCAACAAGATTGCCGAGTGCTGATGCAATCTGTTGGCGATCACCAGTGACGTGTGCTGATGGGCTCGCTTCCACCACAATCTTGATTCGGCGCTGTCGAGATGCCTCGTCATATCTCGCCTTCACTGCCAACAGCAGTTCTTCCACATTGATGTCTTCGGTGTTCCCGCTGATCGACTGCTCGGTCTGAGAAAGCTCGAGGAGGTCATCGATCGTCTTCGCTGCTCGCTCTGACTCTGTGAGCATCCGTCCCGTCAAACGCTCGATAGTTGCGGGATCTGTTTCTCCCATCAATGCCTCGGCAAGCACCGCAACAGCCCCGACAGGCGTCTTCAGTTCGTGGCTGATGTTGGCAATAAAGTCAGTTCTCATTGAATCAGCACGGGATTTTTCTGTCACATCAATGAGAACTGCATATGCACCACTCCCATTCAACTTGCCAGCGTGCAACTCGCAGATCAATGGGGGTGGTCCACCGAACGTCAGCGTCTCACTTACCTCCACACCATTGAGAGCCTTCTGAAGAGCACCGTCAACTGCGTCATCCAACAGCAACGCAGTTGACCCGGACGCGAGCCCGACAAGCGCTCGATTCTTCGTGGTCTTGCGCATATCTAGATCGACGATGGCAAGAGGAATTGGGAGTGTGTCTACAACATCGACCTCCGAATTCGCCGCTTCAGGTGGCTCATCAACCTGAGCAGCAACCTGCTCTTTTGGTCGTGTGAACATGCCGTTAAGGAAAAAACCAACTCCACCTGCGAGTCCAGCAACCAACACGACAATGAGAGTGTTCATCAATCTCTACGGTCAGTCAGATCCGGTCGGTCCAAATGGGGATCCCACTTCCTCACTCAATTCACGGTCAGAGACGTGAAGTTCAGGAAACGTTCCTTCCTCAATAAATCTGACCCGACTGGCGAGGTTCACCGCGTGATCGCCCAATCGTTCGTAGAAACGGGCGACAAGCGTCAATTGCACTGCCACTTGGAGTTCAATTGTCTGAGCGGAATGGCTTTCGATGATCTGCTGAAGAAACTGGCGTTGCAAATTGTCGAGCAGTTCATCGATATCGCCAAGCGCTGCGGATTCCATTGCATCTCGATTGACATAGGAGTTCACCGCCTTGCGATACTCCTTTGCCGCTTGGTCACCCAGTTTCTGAATAAGGCCCCTCAACTTCGGATCCATCTCGTAGCCATGGATTCGGCGAGAGGCCTTGCAGATATTGCAGGCAAGATCGGCCGACCGCTCCATATCGGCGAGAATTTTCAGTGCCGAAGTCACCTCTCGCAGATCTCCAGCCACAGGTGACTGAAGTGCGAGCACTTTCAAAATGAGTTCTTCAGTTTCGAGTACTCGCTCGTCAATATCTTTGTCAGCTCGAATGACAACCTCTGCTGCTTTGAGGTCGCCCGACAGCATGATGTCGGTTACTTGAGGGATCAATTCGACGATGTACGCCCCTATCGTCGACACCTGCTTACGAATTCGATCAAGATCATCCTGGAAACCTTGCCGTAGTTCACTCATCAGCCGAACCTTCCTGTGACGTAATCGGATGTTGCCTTCTCTTGTGGGTTTGAGAACATCTTTTCGGTGAGGTCCATTTCGACAATGTGACCCGGCTGTCCCGGGCCGTCGATATTGAAAAATGCGGTGCGTTGGCTCACACGGGCGGCTTGTTGCATGTTGTGGGTCACAATCACGATGGTGAATTGGTCTTTGAGTTGCTCCATGAGCGCTTCGATGGCCATCGTCGAGATGGGGTCAAGAGCCGAGCACGGCTCATCCATCAGTAACACTTCTGGCTCAACCGCAATCGCTCTTGCAATGCACAGCCGCTGTTGTTGCCCACCTGAAAGGCTTGAGCCCGGGTTGTCGAGACGGTCCTTCACTTCCCCCCAGAGGTTTGCGCCAGTGAGCGAGCGTTCAACAATCTCGTCCGCCTCAGGTTTGCTGAGACGATTGGCGTTGAGCCTCATCCCGGCAAGCACATTCTCGTAAATCGACATGGTGGGGAACGGGTTTGGACGTTGAAAAACCATCCCAATTCGCCGGCGCACCGTCACTGGGTCAACATCTGGTCGGTAAATATTCTCTCCGTTGAGTTGCACAACCCCATCGACATGGGCTTTTGGGATGACCTCGTGCATACGATTCAGTGACCGCAAGAACGTCGATTTTCCGCACCCCGACGGGCCAATCAGTGCGGTGATCGAACGGGATGCGATCTCCATCGTCACATCACGAACGGCAAGAAACTTGTCGTAGTAGATGTTCAAGTTGTTGACGGCTATCACCGGCTCCACGCTCGTCTCCTCCGAGTGAGTTGTACCGGCAGTCTGTGCCGGCATGTCGATCTCGCTGTTTGCAGTCATTTGAGTCCCTTCGGCTTCAATACGTGCGACATAATTCGCGCAGCCGTGAAGAGAACGGCAACGATCATGACGAGCATCAGTGCTGCGCCCCATGCGCGGGCAATTCCTGTTTCAGGGGGCACTCCGGGCTGCACGTATTCGTAATACGAAAACACTGGAAGCGTCGTCATTCTGCCACTGAAGGGGTTGAGGTTAATGTCTTGAGCCACACCCGCAGTCACGAGCAGCGGCGCCGTCTCGCCAATGACACGTGCGACCGCGAGCGTGATACCGGTAAGAATTCCTGCTATCGCAGTGGGAAGAACGACTTTCAGGATCGTCCGCCATTTCGCCACCCCTAGAGCGAGCGAGGCTTCACGGAGCTCGTTCGGTACAAGTCGAAGCATTTCTTCAGATGAGCGCACGACCACCGGCGTCATGAGCAGCGACAAGGCAACCCCGCCCGAGAGGCCAGAGCGCGTACCTGGACCTAAAAACAACTCAAACAGCGCGTAGGCGAACAAGCCAGCAACGATTGACGGAATACCGGTCATCACATCGACCATTCGAGTGACGGCGCCTGCAAGTTTTCCTTTGCCGTATTCGACGAGGTAAATCGCTGTCAACAGCCCGAGGGGCACAGAGATGATCCCAGCGATCGCCGTAATGATCAGCGTGCCCGCCATTGCGTGGAGGGCGCCCCCAACCGCTGCTCCCTCCATTTGAGCCAGCATGTCCTCGGGGGTGATCCGCATACTGCCGGTAAAGAACTTGCGATCGAATCGTGATGCACCCTCAGCAATCACTTTCCAGAACACAGAGATAAGCGGAATTGTCACCGTCGTAAATGCGATGGTCATCACTGTGCGCATTGCTCGATCGGTTGCTTGACGGCGATCTTCGATCACTCGCGACGCAATGGTGACCAGCAAGAGATAAAGATGGGCGGCAACAATGGCCATCCATCCCCATTTGAAACCACCGATCGAGTACACACCAACGACACCGACTGCGATAGAGAACGCACAAATTGCGAACGGAATTGCGCGGTGCATCTTTCCGGTCGTCAATGACGACACTTGACTCTGCGGCGGGCTCATCGTTGCGGTCATCCTGCCGCTCCAGAGAACCCAGAATTTGCGACACGACGCGCAAGCATGTTCACACCAAACGAAAGAAGAAAGAGCACAAGGCCGGTGGCGATCAGACGGTTGACGTCAAGCCCGTATGCCTCAGGGAATTTCAACGCAATATTTGACGCAATGGTGTTTGAATTCTGATTGGTGAGAATGCTCCAGAAATACCCGTCACTCGGCGACAAGATAATGGCTACTGCCATCGTTTCGCCGAGGGCTCGGCCTAACCCAAGCATGGCGCCACTAATCACCCCAGACCGGCCGTAGGGAATGACAGCTTGACGGATCATCTCCCACTTGGTTGCACCCAGTGCCAACGACGCTTCCTCATGTAAACGAGGAGTCTGCAAAAAAACCTCACGGGAAATTGCAGTGATGATCGGGAGAATCATCATCGCCAGCACCATGCCAGCGGTCAACATCGTGCGGCCACTTGTCGACGCGGTACCGGAAAAGAACGGAATAAAGCTCAGATTGTCGTTCGCCCACGGGTACACGTTCTTCGAGAGCAACGGCGCAACGACGGTGATACCCCAAATTCCGAAGACGACGCTCGGTATCGCTGCAAGAAGATCGACCACGTACCCAAGTGTTTGGGCAAGTCGACGTGGCGCGTAGTGGCTGATGAAAAGCGCAACTGCAAATGCGAGAGGTGTAGCGATGAGTAACGCAAGCGTTGCGGCATATACCGTTCCGAAGACGAGCGGCCCAACATATTCGACGAAATTGTCGCTACCCGACATTCCCTCGATGTCACCGAAGATTCCAGACCAGCCGACAACCGTAAGGAAGAAGGCAACTCCTGACAGGAGTAAGAGGATGGTTGCTGCGGAGGCCTGCGAGAGGGAGGAGAACAGCCGATCAGGAACCGACGTCGGAGCCTTTTTTATTTTTTCCTGGGCTACAGGTTGGGACACGAGTGTTGCTTCTCCGAAAAAGACGGGCGACCACATACTAAACGACCACCGGGGCGGGGACGACGTCCCCACCCCGGTGTGCTTTAGTGAATTACTCCACCAATAGGGAGGTCAGCTTGCAACGCTGATGGCTGCGACTGACTTCGCAATTTCAGCCTGCACCTCTGGCGAAATTGGAGCCGAGCCAGCAGAGGCTGCTGAAGCTGCTTGACCAACATCTGATCCGACGAACGTCATGAATGCCTTCACCAAATCAACCGTTTCCTGGTCCTCGTACTCGAGGCACACGATGTGGTACGAGACAAGTGCGATCGGGTAAGTGTCAGCAGAATCAGGCGTACGGTTTACCTCAATCTTGAAGTCGTACTCGTTGCGTCCACCGGTGCGCTCTGATGAATCGACGATGCGACCCGCAGCTTCCGGTGAGAATTCGACGAACGAACCGGCAACTCCGACAGCTGCGGCAGGTAGGTCACCAATCTGTGATGCGTCTGCGTAACCAATTGAGCCTTCACCAGCGGCAACTGCAGCAACAACACCTGCGGTCTGCGGACCACCTTCGCCACCACCTGGGCCGTCAGCATCCCACGCTTCAATAGCGCCATAGGTCCACACGTCTGGAGCAGCTTGGCCCATGTAATCGGTGAAGTTCTCGGTTGTGCCTGACTCATCTGCGCGGTGCACAGGGTTAATTGCTAAATCCGGAAGATCGAGACCTGGGTTGTCAGCAGCGATCGCTGGGTCGGTCCAGTTTGTGATCGTGTTGGCAAAAATGCCCGCAATCACCTCGGCTGACAGGTTAAGCGTCTCACCTGCAATTGACGGCAAGTTGTACGGAATTGCAATTGGCGAAATGTAGTGAGGGAGGTTGATGGCGCCAAGATCGCCTGCACACACTTCTTTTGATGCCTCCCACTCCTCGTCTTTGAGTGCAGCGTCAGACCCGGCGAAATCTGAGCCTCCGCCGAGGAACTGCTTGCGGCCGCCACCTGAACCGATGGGGTCGTACTCAACGGTTGCGTTCGGTGCGACTGATTGGAAGCCCACCTGCCATCCGAGCATGCCTGCCTTTTGCGATGATGCACCTGCGCCGATCAGCGTTCCCGAGACGGATGCATAATCGATGCCGCCATCGTCTTCGGCTGCTGGCTCTTCGGCTGCTGGCTCTTCGGCTGGCGCATCGGCAGTGTCGGTGTCGCTACCGCATGCGGCGAGCGCGAACGACGCTGCTGCGAGAAGAGCGACAACACGCTGTGAGGATCGTTTCACGTATTTCTCCATTCAAGTGTTCACGAGGAAAGCAACGAGCGGACTGCACGTTGCGGAGAGAACGTTAAAAACCCCAAATGAACACGACCCTGAAGAGGGGTGAACTTCAGGTGAACAACTCCCGAATCAGTTTCGGGATAAACGAGCTATCGGGGACGCTGTCGATCGGCTGCCCAACGGTAGAGCTCTCGCTGGGCATCGCTTGATCCGCCTGCTCGCGTCCATGACCCGTCGACGCCCTGAACCCAGTGAGTGACGTCATCAGAGAAATCAAACTCAAAGACCTGGTCGAGCCACTCGCGATGTTTAGGGTGCTGAATTGGCACCAACACTTCAACTCGACGCTCAAGGTTGCGCGGCATGAGATCGGCGGACCCTATGAGGTATAACGGCCCACCATCGTCGCCGCCGTGCGCAAACCGGTAGATACGACTGTGCTCGAGGTACCTCCCAAGAATGCTTCGTACCGAGATGTTTTCACTCAGACCGTCAACACCTGGACGTATACACGAGATGCCACGGACAATCAGTCGAGTCGAAACACCTGCGCCACTCGCTCGATAGAGCGCGTCGATCATCACCGGATCGGCGAGCGCATTGCACTTCATCGAAATTGCGCCCTCCGCACCAAACTCCATCTCGCGTTCAATCAGATCGATGAGTTGCGGTCGCAAACCCTCTGGAGCAACCAGCAGCGACTGGTAATCGCTATTTCGGCTGAACCCGGTGAGATGGTTGAAGAGTTGCACTACATCGTCACCGATGGCGTCATCGCTCGTGATGTAGCCAATGTCTTCATAGAGCCGGGCTGTCCGCGAGTTGTAGTTACCTGTCCCGATATGGCAGTAACGACGCAAGCGTTCGCCATCGTCACGCACGACGAGCACTACTTTCGAGTGAGTCTTCAAGCCAACCATTCCGTAGGCGACATGAACCCCAGCACGTTCAAGACGTCGCGCCCACAGCACGTTATTTTCCTCATCGAAGCGAGCTTTGATTTCGACGAGAACAGCAACTTGCACGCCCCGCTCAGCCGCCCGAATAAGACTTCGCAAAATGGGACTGTCACCACCTGCTCTGTACAGCGTCATTTTGATGGTCTGTACCGAGGGGTCATCTGCGGCCTGAGCAATAAAGGCCTCGACACTGCTGGCAAAACTTTCATACGGGTGGTGAATCAGTAAGGCCCGATCGTCTACCACGTCAAACAATGATCGATCGTTTTCCTCTGCGGCATTGATACGACCTGCGGTGACCGGCACCCACGGCTTGAATTTGAGGTCTGGACGATCGAGGTCAATGAGTTGGCTGAGGCAGGTGAGGTCAAGGAACGTCGAGTGTGTGGTGACGTTTCGAGGGTCAATCTCGAGTTCTCTGATAAGAAGCCTGAGGATCTCTTTGCTCACCGATCGGTGAACTTCGAGACGAACCGGCCGATTAAAGCGACGACGACGAAGTTCGACTTCAACCGCCTGTAGCAAGTCGTCAGCTTCATCCTCTTCGAGAGCGAGATCGGCTTTTCGTGTCACCCGAAAGGTTGCCCACTCTTCAACAACCATCCCCAGAAACAGTCGATGCAGATGAGCAGCGATGAGTTCTTCAGAGGTAATGAATCGTCCGTCGCCCATGTTGATCAGCCTTGGGAACACTGTCGGGATCTTGAGCCGTACAAATCGACGCTCGGCCGTCGCCGGGTCTGCCACCGTCGCCGCAACCGACAGGGCCAAGTTTGAGATGTAAGGGAATGGGTGCCCGGGGTCGACGACGAGCGGCGTGAGTACCGGATGCACACGTGACTCATAAAACTCAGTCATCTTCGCTTGATCTGAGTCGTCAAGATCTTGCCAGCGCACAATCGAGATTCCATGTTCATCAAGACCTGGTAACAGGACTTCGCGCACAAGAGTTTCTTGGCGGTCAACAAAATCTGTGACGCGCTCCCCAATCGCCTCGAGCTGTTGGACGGCGGTCAGTCCATCGGGGGTCGCATCATCAACCCCAGCTGCAATCTGATCTCTCAATGCAGCAACACGAACTTGGAAAAACTCGTCAAGGTTCGATGACCCGATCGCTGCGAAGCGAATGCGCTCTAACAGCGGCAGCGAGTCGTCAGCAGCGAGTTCAATAACGCGCTGGTTGAAGTCGAGCCAACTCAACTCGCGGTTGAGAAAACGGCTCTCGTCCACGATGGTCAGTTTTCGTACTCTTCCTCAGGATGTCCGAGATCCCACTCAAGAGAGATGAGTTCGCGCTCTGCATCACGATTGATGCGTTCACGATTTCGTCGGAACTGAGGGTCATTTTCGGTAAGGAGGACGAGGCGTGCCAATGCCCGGGCACGGAATGAATCAAGCAGTTTCGAATCGCCCCAATCGGCGTACACCTCCCAGTGAGGTGCGACCGGACCCTGATACACGATTCGGGCGTGAGCCTTCGGTGCAAGTTCTTCTACGACGTCACTCATACGTCGGAGCATATCTGTGGTCGTGGGAGATAGTCGTCGGACCGTGTGCAGGTATCTCGGGAACCACGTAGCGAATCCGTGCGTCTAACGGGGAAGAACATGAGCATTTCACTGAGGCTCGTTGACCGACGCCGGCAACGTCATATAAATGTAAGAAAAAGGTAGGAATTCACCATTTTGCCCAAAAATACTCGATCTGAATATTACGAATGTGTTACTGTTTGACATGTTCGCCGTCTCATCTCACAAGGAGGACCGATGAAGAACAGCACACCAGACGACTTTGGACGAATCACAATTCACGACCCAGAGTCAGTGACATCATGGATGTCTGACGGTAAATGCCGAATTCACCCCCCGTCTGTCTTCTTTCCGAGTGATGGCGCTGGAGTTGAGCGAGCCCAGGCCATCTGCAATCGATGCCCAGTGTCGGAGCGATGCTTACAATACGCGCTCGAATTTCGCATCGAACATGGAGTTTGGGGCGGTGCGAGCGAGCGCGAGCGCCGGAGGATTTTACGTCGGCGGAAAATAGAACTCTCGTCGGCAGATCACTGAGAACTGCCTCGAGGGCACGACTTACTTCGCTGAGTCGTCCCCAGCTTCGGCTTCAGCTTCTTTGTTCGCCTCTGCGAAGCCCTTCTTGAGTTCTTGCTGTGCTCGACCAAGATTTCGAGCCATCTTCGGGAGTTGTGATCCACCGAAAATGAGCAGTACGACAAGAAGTACGATGAACCACTCGGCACCACTAGGCATAGCGAAACTCTACCTTCTGACGTAGTTGTTTGTTCTACGCGCCAACAATGCCTCGGGCTGCTTGCGCACGCTGACGGCGAATGCGTCGCCGTTCCCGCTCAGACAAGCCACCCCAAATGCCAAATTTTTCGCCATTTCTGAGGGCGAATTCGAGACAATCTTCGCGTACTACACATCCCCGACATACCTCTTTCGCCTCGCGAGTTGAAGCTCCTCGCTCTGGGAAAAAGAGATCAGGGTCGACACCGAGGCAGTTGGCATCGTCTTGCCAGTCCTCGGTAGGTCCGATCTGATCGTACATGCGCGCTCCGTCCTTAGGTTTGGGTGAAATCCCCCGCGCGACACAACCACCCAAATCGTGACACGCTTGAAATTACGTCGTTGTTATTCTTTCACAGCACCCTATCGGAGTGCAAGAGACGAATCCTCAGCGAAAAACACCCCGTGGGCATGCGGGTTATCCGGCTCGGCGATGGGTGATGCGTTGGCGCCGCTCAATGAAATCTTCGAGCACGTAGCCGCCAAGTTCATCATTTGTCGTATGAAAGGCACGACCACCATTCATTTGCGTGAGTTGACTAATAAACCGGTCGAGTGAGGCTGTCGCATCCAAGACAAAGGTGTTGATCCGTATTCCATCTCTCGTGCAGCGAAGCACTTCTCGCAATGTCACTTCCAATGTCTCTGGTGCCGGCGGATAGTCAAAATACACGTCACCTCGAGACGTGATATGGGCAGTCGGTTCGCCATCGGTCACCATGATGATCTGTTTCGTGCCATGCTCTCGGGCAAGCATCTTTCGAGCCAGAGTGAAGCCGTGGTGCATATTCGTCCCGTAGACGTAGTCCCACGACACTTCCGGAAGTTGCGCAGCGGTAATTTCTCGCGCCGTCTCGGAGAACCCGACCAGGCCGATGAAATCATGTGGAAAACGAGAGGTGATGAGAGAGTGAAGCGCCATCGCCATCTTCTTTGCCGGCAGGAAGTTCCCTCGCATCGGCATCGACATCGATAAATCGACCATCAATACGGTCGCAGCACGAGTGAGATGCTCGGTGCGCTCAACTTCGAAATCATCCGGCGACAGTCGAACCGGAGTGCCACTCCCCTGTCGAGCGATTGCGTTCCGAATCGTCTGATGCAGATCAAGTCGGAAGGGATCACCAAATTCATACGGTTTCGTGTCGTACGCCGACTCATGACCCTGGCCAATCGTTGCCATCTGATGCTGGCCACTTCGATCCTGTCGGAGCGACGAGAACAAATCTCGCAACGCATTTGAGCCCAGCGTTTTCAATCCTCGCGGCGTGAGTTCAAGTCTCCCCTCAACCCGATCGACAAGTCCGGCCTCGATCAGTTCATTCGTAAGACGCGATAACTGCTCAAGCGCCGATGCAGCGTCTTCGCCGAGAGTCTCCCGAATCTTCTCGGGATCAATCTCTGCAAGGTCGGCCGGCGAGGTCGCTGCATCAAGCATCCCCTCAAGTTCATCAAGTCGGCCCATCTCTGCCATTGCGTCAAGAGCCTGCGACATCGACAGAGGGCTCTCGCCACTCATCTCATACGACGACTCGGAGTTCAACTGACCAAACTGGGCCTGAAGAGAAGATGACAGTTGCTCCATCTGCCACTGCAAATCCATATCATCCATGAACTGCTGGGACAACCGCGCCAACTGCTCGCGCTGCTCAGGGCTCATCGAGTTCAGCATCGCTTGCATCGCCGCCATTCGACGGGCAATCGACTCGAGAAGTTCGTCAAGCGTCTCAGGATCGTCAGGGAACATGTCGCCGTACTCATCCATGAACTTCTCGAAACCAGGGTCTTCGCCCTGGTCACGCTTTGCGATCATTTCGTTCAACGCAGCCAACATTTCTTTCGTGCGCTGGACATCTTCAGGCGTGACCGACTCCATCCCTTCCGAAACTCGATCAACGACCTGCTGCATCATTTCCGACCGCAACCGCTCAGACAACTCATCAAATCGACGGGAGGCCTCGGCTGACTCGAAGTTGTAGCTCTGCAGACTTTGCATGCGGCCAGCCAAATCGTCGGGAAGCAAATCGAGCCGCATCTGCCGTTCATCAGCCGCCGCATTCGCATTCTCTGCTCGCCGCTCGTCACCACTACGAAGGGCATCATCTCGAGCGTTTTCGATGGCGTGACGCTCTTCGTCAAGGATGTCAGCCAATTCGCGCGACGCTTCTGCCAATGAACCGTCAAGTTCTCCAGACTCGGCAATTTCTTCTCTTCGATCACGAATCCGATCTCGCAGCTCCGAAAGGCCGGGCATCTGGCGACCATCAGGGGTCTGAAGCCCACGTTCCATTATTCGACGGAGAGCAGCTTCAACGTCTCCGTGATGGATCACTTCATCCGTAATCTGCTCCATCAACACATCAGCGTCGACGTCAAACCCCCGCTGAGAGCCATCCCATCGGGAGTAGACAAATCTCCGGGCCATATCTGCACCGTAGTTCGATCTTGTGAGAAGCATCCGATCGTGTGGAGATCAGCTGAGACCAATAGTCTCATTGGTAATGCGCGTCCCACGAACCTTCGTTTTTCTTGATCTCTCAGGATTCACGAATTACACCGCGGCATATGGCGACGACGCCGCAGGAAAGATCCTCGGAACGTTCAGGACCGTCGTTCGAGAAGTCGCCTCTGAACGAGGCGTTCGCATTGCTAAATGGCTCGGCGATGGCTGCATGGTCGTGGCGGTAGATCAAGTGGGCGCAATCGAGTTCGTCATGGAGCTCGAGCGACGAGCGACCAGAGTGTGCTCGCCCCTCACGCTTCGCGCCGGCATTGCAACCGGCCACGCACTGCTCTTTGAAGGCGACGACTACATCGGCTCTGCCGTCAATATGGCCTCAAGACTCTGCGATCACGCAACTGGCTACGACGTGCTCATGCCCGCATCGAACACCGAGAGCCTGCCCGAAGGGATTAGTGCCGAACCCTACGGCGATGTTGAATTACCGGGGTTCCCCGGCGCAATTGAGGTTGTCCGTCTCACCGGTACGCCCCTTCGCGGCGACCGCAACGACACCGGAGAGCTCTGGACCCGCACACCCTTTGTCTGACAAGTCTTGTCTGACAAGTCGTCCGACTGAGAACTGCGCCACCAATCAGCGACTTCGATACGTCGCAGAGGCACCAGACGCGTCTTTATTTAGCCGACGGGTGAGGTGTAACCCCTCCAGCACAAACTCGACCGCGGCCGCTGTCGCCGCAGGCGATGAATCTTCACCCGCAAACCGCGCAACCGCAGGCCCGAGCGCTGGGACATCATTGACTAACTGTGCAAGTTCTTCACTAGTGCGATCTTCGCCGGTGTGAGCAACAACACCCTCTTCAAACGCCTCCACAATCGCTGCGGTCAATGTGCCGTCATGTCGATTCGTAAACACCTGATGAACGGCGCCTTTGATGAGATTGTCGAAAATCTGCCCCTCACGTCCATCATCCATTGACTCGATCTCGATCTTTCCGATCGATGACGCCGCGAGAGCATCGAGATCATCAACCCGAGCCACCACCGGATTTTCACCAGCTCGAAGCCCTCGACGAAGTGCGTTTGCTGCCAGCGACTCGTAGTTGGCGACACTCAACCGAACACTCACACCACTGCGTTGGTTGACGTGGCTGCTGGCACGGGCCAAATGACTGAATTCAGCCACCACAAGACCGAGATAGTCGGGCACTTCAACCGTCACACCACCAACCGACGTCGTTGTCGCCTCTTGCTGCATAATCGAGTACTCAAGATCAACTTCGAGCGGATAGTGCGTGCGGATCTGACTGCCGAAACGATCTTTTAGTGGAGTAATGATTCGACCGCGGTTCGTGTAGTCATCTGGGTTCGCCGATGCCACCAACATGATGTCGAGTGGCAATCGCACACGGTGACCCCTGATCTGGATATCGCGCTCCTCAAGCACGTTCAACAAACCAACTTGAATGCGCTCGGCAAGATCAGGAAGCTCGTTCATTGCAAAAATCCCGCGGTTCGTGCGGGGAACCATGCCGTAATGCAACGTGAGCTCATCAGAGAGGTAACGACCTTCAGCCACCTTGATCGGGTCGACTTCACCAATGAGGTCCGCTATCGATGTGTCTGGGGTTGCCAACTTCTCGCCGTACCGCTCGCTGCGGTGCACCCATGCGATCGGAGTCTCGTCACCATGTTCTGCCATAAGATCGCGGGCATGCCGCGACACGGGCGCATACGGGTCGTCGTTGATTTCTGAACCTGCGACGATCGGCATCCACTCATCGAGCAGACCGACGAGCGACCGAATCATGCGAGTCTTCGCCTGCCCACGCTCACCCAAGAAGATGACGTCGTGACCCGCAAGGAGAGCATTCTCCAACTGTGGCATCACCGTCTCTTCGTATCCGAGGACTCCCTCAAACAGAGGCATACCCGCCGAGATGGATGCAACCGCATTCTCACGAACCTCTTCCTTGACCGGCCTTGACACCCACCCCGATTCCCGAAGTGCTCCCAGCGTTGCTGGAAGGTCGGCGGGAGGAGTGATCAGATGCGTGTCAGAACCCATACGGCGAAACTACTTCGCGCAGAGACTGAAGGTCTGACCCGGCTATCGACAGAATTTCACTCTCCGCAACTAGATACGCTCAACATGTGTCGTCCTGGTTGCTCGATGGTGTGTGGAATGCCGCGGAGGTGCGAGACGAACACCGTTCGAACGCGATCGGGCCCCAACTCGATCACGCTGAATGGCGAGAAGTTCATGTCCCGGGACACTGGGCTGACATTGAACCCAGCCTCACGACCGACGGGCCGCTCACCTACCGGACAACCGTCAGCACCCCATCAGCCGACGAGGGTCGCCGAAGATTCCTCACCTTCGATGGAATTGCATATCACGCTGACGTGTGGCTCGACGGGGCGTATCTGGGTGATACCGAGGGCTACTTCGCTCCGCATACGTTTGATGTCACCGATCTGTGGCGACTCTCGCCCGACCACGTGATTGCGGTCGAAGTTCACTGCCCACCAACTGAGCCAGGCTCCCGTCGAACGATCACTGGAGTGCTTCAAGACCCTTCGGGGCCTCTCACGCCAAACCCCGGTGGAATCTGGCAATCGGTGCATCTCATCGACACCGGACCTGTGCGTATCGACGCACTTCGTGTTCTTTGCCAAGACGCAACCGTCGAACGAGCTCACCTCAAAATGTATGCCCGACTCGACAGCGATAGAAGTTGTGCAGCCGACGTACAGACCCTCGTCGACGGAACCGTCGTTGCCGAACACCGAATCACGGTCGCCGCCGGCCATAACGATGTGTCATGGAGAATTGATCTCCCACGACCGGCTCTTTGGTGGCCCCGAGATCTCGGAGACCAACACCTCGTCAATGTCGATGTGGTCGTCTCCATCGATGGGCACCCAAGCGATACAACCCATCGCCGCACCGGCCTTCGAGAAGTGGCATGGGACGACTGGACGTGCTCCATCAACGGTGAGCGGATGTTCCTCAAGGGAGCAAACCTCATGCCCGTTGACGCACTGCTCGGACGCGCAAGCGATGAGCGCATGCGACAACTAATGGAGGACGCAGTTGAACTCGGCCTCGACATGCTGAGGGTGCACGGTCATATTGCTCCAACAACGATCTACGACACCGCAGATGAACTCGGCCTGCTGCTGATGCAGGACTTCCCGCTGCAAGGTGTTCAACGTCGTCAGATTCGACCGGCAGCGATCAGGCAAGCACAACAGATGGTTGACCTACTCGGACATCACCCGAGCGTGATCTCATGGTGGGCACATGATGAACCTGTTGCGAAGCCCGCCGATGGATCTGTTGATCAACGCCAGACGCTCGGTCTCGCAGGGCGTGCTCGTGAACTCGCAACCAGGGTGCAGCGTGCCGTCCGCGACCAGGCACCGACCTGGAATCGATCGGTGTTAGATCCTCTCGTGAGACGGGCAATCGAAGATGTCGACCCGACTCGACGATGTGTTCCCCATTCGGGCGTGTTACCTCACCTTCCCCTACTCGACGGCACTGACGCCCATCTCTACATCGGTTGGACCGATGGGCCGATATCGCTACTGCCACGCGAGTCGGCTCGTTTTCCTCGGCTCTTTCGATTTGTCTCCGAGTTCGGAGCACCCGCCGCTCCCCGCTCGCCACAGACGATGGCAACGCTTCAAGAGCACCATTGGCCGGATGCTGATTGGGAACGATTTGCAGAACTCACCGGCACCGAACGCTGGCAGTATGAGCAATCGACCCCACCGCACCTTTTCCTTGACGATGCAGCATGGATTGACGCAACAGAGCAGCACCAAAGTGACGTCATCACAGCATGGGTAAGCCATCTCAGGCGCATTGCATACAGACCGACCGGCGGATTTTGCGTTCGAGCGCTCAATGACCACACGGCTGACAGCGGGTGGGGTGTGATCGATCTACACGGAAATCGCCGCCCAGCCTTTGAGGCCCTCAAAGCGGCGTGTCAGCCTGTGATCGTCACCATCGACCCCCTACCCGAAACAACTCTTCCCGGCAGTCGGCTCTCACTTGCCGTTCACGTATCAAGCGATCTGAGAGACGATCTTGATGATGCAATCGTTGACGTCACCATCACCAACACCGACTCAACTCAGACCCAACGATTTACCGGCACCATTGACGCCAATACGGCCACCTACATCGGATCGATCAACACGATCGCGCCACAGGCCGGTGACATCACCATTTCTGCCGTGCTCAACGCCGGCAGGCGTAGCTCAAGCGCAACGATCCAAACAACCGTCGTCGCCTAAGGCGCTACACGCACGTTGGCCACGCAACGGTGAGCGATCAGGTGCGAGAGAGTTGCTTGCGGTTCTGAACTTTGGCTTTGCGATAGTCAGCGTTCATTAGCGCGATCACGTCGATTGAGATCTCTTTCGGACATGCCGCCTCACACTCGCCGTGGTTGGTGCATGACCCAAAGTACGAATCCATCGTTTCGACCATGTCTTCTGCACGGCTATACCGCTCGGCTTGACCCTGAGGAAGCAAGTTGAGATGGGTGATCTTCGCTGCGGTGAAGAGGTTCGCTGCACCGTTCGGGCACGCCGCAACACACGCACCGCACCCGATGCACTGAGCGGCATCCATTGCGGCATCCGAAACGGGCTTCGGTACCGGAATGAGGTTGGCATCAGGAGCACCACCGGTCGCTGCGGTGATGTATCCACCAGCTTCGACGATGCGGTCGAACGATGAACGATCAACCATCAGGTCGCGAATGATCGGAAAGGCACTTGCCCGCCACGGTTCGATGACGATGGTGTCACCCGACGAGAACTTGCGCATATGCAACTGGCATGTTGCCGTTCCACGTTCTGGGCCATGTGCCTGACCGTTAATCATCAACGAACATGTTCCACAAATGCCCTCACGGCAGTCATGGTCGAACACGATCGCTTCTTTGCCATCTTCGATGAGACGCTCGTTCAAGATGTCGATCATTTCGAGGAATGAAGCCTCATCAGTGATCTCTTCGATCGTGTGCGTTTCGAACGAGCCGCTGGTGTTGGGCCCATCTTGGCGCCACACCTTGAGGGTCAGATTCTTCAGAGTATTGGTCACTTGTAGCTCCGTGTCTGGAAGTGGACTTCCTCATAAACGAGATCTTCAACGTGGCGGTTCGGCGCCATTGGATCGCCGGTGTTCTCCCATGCTGCGACGTGGGCGAAGTTGTCATCATCGCGAAGGGCCTCGCCCTCCTCGGTCTGATATTCGGCCCTGAAGTGACCGCCACATGATTCTTTGCGATCGAGTGCGTCACGACACATCAACATGCCCAGTTCGAAGAAATCTTCGACCCGGCCCGCTTTTTCAAGCGTCTGGTTGAGACCGTCGGTACCACCGGTGACCCGGAGGTCTTTCTTGAATTCTTCGTACAGCGCCGGAATTTCACCGAGTGCCTTCTCAAGGCCGGCTTCGGTGCGTTCCATCCCGCAGTAGTCCCAAATGATCTTGCCGAGCTCACGGTGGAACCAGTCTGGTGAACGGGTGCCGCCGACCGATGCGAAGCGGTTGTAACGATCACGAGCCTCGTTCTCCACCTTGGCGAACTCTGGATGGCTGGTGTCAGGCACCGACTTGTTAAGCCACTCGGAAAGGTAGTTCGAGATCGTGTACGGCAGCACGAAGTAGCCGTCGGAGAGACCCTGCATCAACGCTGAAGCGCCGAGACGGTTAGCCCCGTGGTCGGAGAAGTTCGCTTCACCGGCAGCGTAGAGACCTGGAATGGTCGTCATCAGTTCGTAGTCGACCCAAAGCCCGCCCATGGTGTAGTGCGATGCCGGGTAAATACGCATCGGAACGTCATATGGATTCTCACCAGTAATGCGCTCGTACATATCGAACAAGTTGCCGTAACGCTCGGCGACGGTGTCTCGGCCGAGTCGTCCGATCGCTTCACCAAAGTCGAGATACACACCGTTTTGCTTCGGACCAACACCTTGACCGGCGTCAACCGCCCGCTTTGCCGCACGGGACGAAATGTCACGAGGCGCAAGGTTGCCAAAGCTCGGGTAGAGACGCTCGAGGTAGTAGTCACGCTCGTCTTCAGGAATGAGGTGCGGTTCACGGTTATCGCCTGCAACCTTTGGCACCCAGACACGTCCGTCGTTGCGGAGTGACTCTGACATGAGCGTGAGTTTTGACTGGAAGTCGTCGCTCTGCGGGATGCAGGTCGGGTGAATCTGCGTGTAGCACGGGTTCGCGAAGAACGCTCCACGCTTGTGGGCCCGCCATGCGGCCGTCACATTGCAGGCCATTGCGTTGGTCGAGAGGAAGAATGCGTTTCCGTAACCGCCAGTTGCGAGCACAACTGCATGAGCGGAGTGTGACGACAGTTCGCCCGTCATGAGATCGCGGACCACGATGCCTGCGGCGCGTCCCTCAATCACCACGACGTCAACGAGTTCACTGCGGTTGAAGAGACGGACACCTCCCTGGCCAATTTGGCGAGCGAGCTGCTGGTAGGCACCGAGCAACAACTGCTGACCGGTCTGCCCACGGGCATAGAAGGTGCGGCTCACCTGAGCCCCACCGAACGAACGGTTGTCGAGCATGCCGCCGTATTCACGAGCGAACGGAACACCCTGAGCAACCATCTGGTCGATGATGTTGACCGACACTTCAGCCAAACGGTGCACGTTTGACTCACGGGAACGGAAGTCGCCTCCCTTAATGGTGTCGTAGAACAAACGGTGAACTGAGTCGCCATCGCCGCGGTAGTTCTTTGCGGCGTTGATACCGCCCTGAGCTGCAATCGAGTGGGCTCGGCGGGGCGAGTCATGGAACGTAAAGGCGTCGACCTGGTAGCCAAGCTCAGCAAGGGTTGCCGCAGCCGAGGCACCAGCGAGACCGGTGCCGACGACGATGACCTTGAACTTCCGCTTATTAGCCGGGTTCACCAACTTTTCATTGGCTTTAAAGTTCTGCCATTTGTCGGCCAGTGGCCCTTCCGGCGTTTTCGAATCGAGAATTGAACTCATGTCTGAATGTCTCCTCAACGTTTCCTATGAGAGCGGCTGGAAGCTGATGACTCCAGCGAGAGTCATGATCGGGAATGACACATTTCCGATGACCACTGCGGCCGCAATTCCGGTTGCAATCCCCTTGCGCCAGCGATTGAACCGAGGGTTATTCCATCCCATTGACTGGAACAGGCTCCACACGCCGTGGAACAAGTGAATTCCTAGTGCAATATTCGCAGCGATGTAGAGCGCAGCGACGGGAATACGAGAAAGGCTTGCATCGAGGTTGCGGTAGATCGCTCCGTACTCAAACCCTGGGTTCAACCATCCCCATGTGAGGTCGGCGAGATGCCACGCAATGAACACGAGCACGAGAACACCTGACCAGCGCATCGTGCGACTCGCAAAGTTTGCGATCTGGTAGTCACGAGCACCCTGGTACTTCACCGGACGTGCGTTTCGATTGAGCATGGTGAGCGACCATGCGGCATGAAGGTGGAGGACCACCGCTCCGATCAACAGGAGGCGCAACCCCCAAAGGGCATAGCCATGCGGCAAAATCGGCACGAGCAATTCACGAAGGAATTCGCCGTAGACATCGATGTCATACACCTGCTCACCGTTGTGTTCGATCACGCCGAGATACGCCTTGAGGTTGCCAACCATGTGACCGATGATGAATGCGACACCGATGATGCCGGTGATCGCCATCACATACTTCTTACCGACTGCGGTTGAGTAGTAGTCAACGAGGAATGGCTTACGGCGGGACCGTTTCTTCACGGCGGTCCCGGTTACCGGCCCGCGCTGGAAAGTCTGAGACATAGCCCTCACGCTAGTTCCCCGGACCCTCTCTCAACACAATCGACAGGTACCTGTTTTCAAGAGCTTACGATTCGCCGTTTACGCCGACACCCTTCACCGCGTGTGGGCCAAAGGTTGTTTGGCAGGAACGACACCAAAACGCCTGTTCAAGTTCAGTGCCGCAGGGGGCGTGAACGAGTGTTGTCTCACTTGTTGCCTCTTGTGAATATTCCTCACTCCATCTCACGAGAGCAACAAGCGCTGGTGAGAGTGCCAGACCAGCTTCGGTTAATCGATATTCATAACGGACCGGCTTGTCTTGATATTTCACTCGTTCGAAGATGCCGAATTTGACCAACCGCCGAAGTCGCTCGGTCAGCACAGGACGGGCAATTCCAAGGTCATCACAAAAATCATCAAAACGACGGATGCCCCTCAATCCGGCTCGAACCAACAAAATTGACCAGCGATCGCCAACGACGCGGAGGGTCTCTTCAATTGCTGCTCCAGATTGACCTTGCTGGTTCATTACTCCCCGAAGGTACACCGCACTTCAGACTCAACACTACTGAGTTCGGATTTCGAACTCAGTCTCGCTACAGTTGTGATATGAAACCTGTTGCCATCTCGGTAACCAGCGGCGGAGCGTCGACCAACGACCTCAGTGCTGCTGCGGCCAACATCATGACGCTTGAGTTCGACGCGCTGATGCAACGAGCGTCGGAAGTGCGAGATTCGATGTATGGCTCCCGCCTGACGTACTCGCCCAAAGTCTTCATCCCCCTCACCATGTTGTGTCGTGATTCGTGCGGCTACTGCACGTTCGCGCAACCTCCTGCCCGGCTTGAGCAACCGTTCCTCTCTCCTGATGACGTCCTCGCAATCGCGAAACAAGGCGCCCGTAATGGCTGCCATGAAGCACTCTTCACATTGGGCGAGGCACCCGAGGATCGCTATGACGTCGCACGTGAGTGGTTGACCGAGCGTGGTTACGACTCAACAATTCACTACCTACATGACATGGCCCAACTGGTGCTCGATGAGACGGGCCTTCTCCCCCACGCCAACGCTGGAGCGATCTCCGCAGACGAACTCAACATGCTTCGCCGCGTCTCACCAAGCCAAGGAATGATGGTCGAAACATTGCGCAGCGACCTCGCCTGCCATCGTGGTGCTCCTGACAAGACTCCTGAACGCCGACTGGCAACTCTTGAGGCCGCCGGAGAACTTGCCATTCCGTTCACATCGGGCATCCTCGTCGGCATCGGCGAAACCCGAGCAGATCGACTTGCCGCTCTTGATGCCATCGTTGCCTCACATGAACGGCACGGGCATGTACAAGAAGTCATCGTGCAAAACTTCTTGCCAAAACCCGGAACAGGTATGCGCAACGAACCGGCGTGTCCGACCGATGAGTATCTCTGGACCATTGCCGCAGCTCGAGTTCTCTTGCCTGCAGAAATTCACCTTCAGGCACCGCCGAACCTCTCCGACGACATCGGTCAACTCATCGATGCAGGAATCGATGACTGGGGTGGCGTCTCACCGGTGACCTCAGATCACGTGAACCCAGAGCGCCCATGGCCGGAACTCGACCGTCTACGGTCGATCACCGAAGACCGCGGGTATTGCCTTGCACCTCGACTCACCGCTCACCCCGAGTACGTACTCGATCCGGAGAAATGGATCGACGAAGGTTTGCGATTCGCCGTTCTCGACCGATCTGATGCAGAGGGCTTGGGTCGCGATGACCCGGGAGCGATATGGCCCGAAAAGACCACTGCCGCAGACGTCGTGCACGACGGCGCCGAGGTGGTGTTAATCGGGCATCGCTCCACCACCTGGTACGCAGGCGCAACAAACCCACCAACCACGTTGATTCCGGGTCGCTCGTCAACCGCTGCCGACTCCCCAATACAGCGCGTGCTCGACGCAGTCGCAGCAGAGGAGCAACTCACCGAAGACGACATCGTGACGCTGTTTTCAGCGCGCGGCCCAGAGGTCAACGCGATTGCTGAAGTTGCCGACCAACTCCGACACGAGGCCGTCGGTGACACCGTCACGTGGGTGCATAACCGCAATATCAACTACACGAACGTCTGCACCTTCAAATGCCGATTCTGCGGGTTTTCAAAAGGGCCAATGTCACTCAACCTGCGCGGTACCCCCTACTTGCTCACCCTCGATGACATTGCCGAACGAGCCCGCGAAGCCGAAGAACTCGGAGCCACCGAGGTCACGCTACAAGGGGGAATTCACCCCGACTTCGACGGCGACTACTACATCGATGTCACCCACGCCGTCCGCAGCGCCGCCCCCTCGATTCACGTGCACGGGTTCACCGCTCTTGAAATCACCGAGGGAGCGAAACGCCTCGGAGAAGACCTTGTGACATATCTCGGTCGCCTGAAAGAAGCCGGCCTGTCTTCGCTGCCCGGCACCGCAGCAGAAATCCTCGACGACACCGTTCGGGCCGAGTTGTGCCCCGACAAGATCACAACCGCCGAATGGCTTGACTGCCACGCCGCAGCACACGAGGTCGGTCTCGGCTCAAACGTGACAATGATGTTCGGCTCGATCGAACATCCCCGGTCATGGGCAAAACATTTCATCGTGACGAGAGATCTCCAAGCGGTCACCGGCGGATTCACCGAGTTTGTCGGTCTGCCCTTTGTTCACATGGCATCACCGATTTACCTTCAACATAAGGCGCGTCGTGGTCCCACCTTTAGGGAGACCCTGCTGATTCACGCGGTTGCCCGCATTGTGTACCGAGGCCTCATCGACAACATCCAACTGTCGTGGGTGAAACTCGGCGAACACGCAAGCCGGCAACTCTTGAACGCGGGCTGTAATGACCTTGGCGGAACCCTCATGGATGAGAACATTTCTCGAGCCGCTGGCGCCTCTCATGGCCAAGGAATGACAGCGAACGACTTCTCGCATCTTGTCGAACCCCTTGGTCGTCGTCTTGCGCAGCGAACAACCTCCTACGGCAGGGCTGACCAGCCAAACGCCATATTCGAAGAATCTTTGTCGTAAGGGTCGAAACGGCCTAACATCTCTTCGTTACATTTTGGTCGTCCAATAGGTGGCGACCATCAAGGCCCAACAGGAGGCACTTTTACCGTGGATATGATCCCCTACCTCGCCGCGGCATCGGCAATCGCCGCACTCGCATTAGCGGCGTTCTTCTATAAAGCCGTTGAGGCAGCACCTCCCGGCGATGACCGCATGGTCTTTTTGATGACCGAAATCCAAAAGGGCGCACGCGCCTTCCTCTATAAGGAGTACTCCTGGGTCGCGATTTTTGTTGTTGCGCTGGCGATTGTGCTCGCAATTGTCATCGCACCATTGGCTGCGGTCTCCTACATCCTCGGTGCATTGCTGTCGGCCGGAGCCGGATTCATCGGTATGACCGTTGCAACGATGGCGAACGCCCGCACTGCGGAGGCAGCGAAGTCAGGAGCAGGCAAAGCGCTTCCGGTGGCCTTCCGGGGTGGAGCCGTCATGGGATTCACCGTGGCAGGCCTTGCGTTGCTCGGCCTGATGTTCACCTACCTGTTGTTTGTCGTCTGGCTCGAGGTTGATCAAGCATTCGAAATCGTCACGGCGTTCGGCCTCGGCGGATCTTCCATCGCCCTCTTCAGCCGTGTCGGCGGTGGCATCTACACCAAGGCTGCTGACGTCGGAGCTGACCTTGTCGGCAAGGTTGAAGCAGGTATTCCTGAGGATGATCCTCGCAACCCGGCAACAATCGCTGACAACGTGGGTGACAACGTTGGAGACGTCGCGGGAATGGGTGCCGACCTCTTCGAGTCATACGCCGGCTCAATCATTGCCCCAATTTCGTTGATTGCATTCGCCGGTGCAGGCGGGCTGACAGCAACGGGCATCAAAACCGACCAGACCGATTTCGTGTCATACCTCATGTTCCCGGTTGCCATTGCGTTCCTCGGAATGGTCGCCTCGATTATTGGCTCATTCTTCGTGAAGTCCGGAGACTCAACCGACAGCCACGCCTTGTCGCGAGCCCTTCACCGCGGGACCAACATCGCAATGGGTCTCACCATCATCGCCACCGTTATTGCGGCGTACATGATCTTCGACGTCGATAAGCCGTGGGGCATCGCAGTGTCGGTGATCGGCGGACTCATCGTCGGTTGGGCGCTCGGCAAGACCGCCGAGTACTACACCTCTGACGCATTTTCACCGGTCAAGAAAATTGCAAACCAGTCAGAAACGGGCCCCGCGACAACTGTGCTCTCAGGTGTTTCCACTGGCATGGTGTCAGTTGCCGCATCGGTCATTCTCATCCTCGTTGGCGTGCTCGTCGCATGGTGGGGTGGCGATATGTCATTCGGTGACGCTCAAATTCCTGGCGGAATTTACGGAATCGCCGTGGCAGCAATCGGCATGCTCGCAACGACAGGCGTCGTGGTCTCGGTCGATGCTTACGGCCCAATTTCAGACAACGCCGGTGGCATTGCCGAAATGGCTCACCTCGACCCATCAGTTCGGAAAGTGACCGACGCTCTCGACAGCCTGGGTAACACCACTGCTGCAATCGCGAAGGGCTTCGCCGTTGGTTCGGCAGCGCTTACCGCACTCGCACTCTTCAAGAGCTTCGAGTACGCAATCGCCGCTGCAGGTGGATCGCTCAACCTCAACATTGGCGAAGTTGATGCATTCATCGGACTCTTCCTCGGTGCGGGACTCCCGTTCCTGTTCGCTGCCCTCACGATCGATGCCGTCGGTCGAGCAGCCAACAAGATGATCGAGGAAGTGCGTCGACAGTTCCGCGACATTCCTGGTCTCCGTGAGGGCAAGGAGGGTGCTATTCCTGACTCCGCACGATGCGTCGCCATCTCGACCGAAGCTTCACTGAAGGAAATGATCGTTCCAGGTGCACTTGCGGTCGTCGTCCCTCTCGTCACTGGGTTCATCTCCGTCAACGCTCTCGGCGCAATGCTCGCCGGTGTTCTCGTGAGCGGATTCGCCATTGCGATCTACATGGCGAATGCAGGTGGCGCATGGGACAACGCGAAGAAGTACATCGAAGCTGGTAACCACGGCGGTAAGGGCTCAGAGGCCCACAAGGCTGCCGTCGTCGGAGACACCGTTGGTGACCCGTTCAAGGACACATCCGGCCCAGCGATGAACATTCTCATCAAAGTGATGACCATTGTCGCTTTGGTGTTCGCCAGCGCATTCGTCTGATCCTGTACAGACGTTAAGCACTGTCAGTGGCGGTGGGGTTCAGCCCCACCGCCACTTTCGTTTTCAATCACCGAGCCAACAACACCCGGGTTCTACGCCTCGGCGGCAACGAAATCGATGAGTTGCTCAACTGCCCCAACAAGTGACGACTCAAGGTCGGCGAACGACGACACCGAATTGCGCAACTTCGGCCAAAATCCGTCGAGTTCGACTCCGACTGCGTCGCATACTCCTTGCTTCCAGGGAATGCCTTTCGGAACATTGGGCCACGCATCGAGACCAATCGTTCGTGGACGTATTCCTGCCCAGACATCAACGAACGGGTGGCCAGTAATCAACACATGTTGTTCCACCACCGAGTCTGCAATGCGTTGCTCCTTCGACCCATCAACAAGATGATCGAGTAACACACCGAGACGACGGTCTGCGGTTGGCGCAAATTCGCGGACTCTCAGCGCGAGGTCATCGGCGCCATGCATCGGTTCAACAACGATGCCAAGTTCACGCAACTCCTCTCCCCAGACATGTTCGAGAAGCTCTGCATCGTGGGTCCCCTCCACCCAGATTCTGTGCGGCTGTGCGACCCGCGCTCTCGATGCTCCATTCGACCTGCCGTCGATGAAACCTCCAGCTGCTGAGACGTTCTGAGTAAGTACAGGAGTCGCCTCAGGGCGTTTCAGGGTCACTGGCGTGCCATCGATCAGGAACCCACCGGGTTTCCAGGTGAAGTGACGCAATTGTTGTTGGCGATCACGCAACGTGACCCCCTCGAACGACCACCGAACAATGTCGCCTACAAATCCACTTGACCGGTCTTCGACGACCATGCCAGCCTCGGTCATTACCGTCGGATACGTCGGTCGGCGACGATCCTCGTCAAATTCGTCAAGTATGTCTCGGGTGCCTCGGGCTGGCATCCCTCCAGCGTGGCAGAGGAAACCAATGAGTTAGTGGCATCTTCTCATGACGCATGAAGAGTCAACAGCGTTTTCGAAAATGAAGTCGTGTGACTACGGCGTCCACCGGCGTGCTCGCCCTCGCTGCATATGGATTGAGCGGTGACGACTCGCCTGACGCCGACTACATGACCTGAGACCACCCGTGTTCGTCAAGACTGAAGGTCCACAGCGAGGCCTCAGGTGTCTGGAAGATGACATCAGCCTCGCGGTCTGATGTGCGCGCCATCACCATCTTCGGGATGCCTGACCCGTTGGTCCACCAACGATGGCATCTCCACGCGGAAACCTCATCGAGACCAAACGGTGCCCGCCCCTCCACCTCAACGACCCCGTGCACAACCCCAGACTGCTCGTACCCGTGCTCTTCATCGAACGACACTGAAGGGCGAACTGCGTACCATTCGAGATCTGACGCAATCGCCGTCGGCATGCCATACCCCAATCCCTTGAGATCGGTGGGGTCATCGATCGCAGTCGCTCGAGACTCGTTCGACACCGTCCACTGCTCGTGCGGTGATTCGCAGACATGTTCAGCCCATAACAGCTCACCTTTCATGAGGCCGTCTGTCGTCCGCATCGGAATTTCCCAGTCGGCGATATGCAACAACTTTTCACCCGGAGCGATCCACGCCCACCAATATCCGAGGAGTCGTTGCACCGGGTCAGAACGATGTCCACAGATACCTCCGGCGCCACCGGGCACCCACCAACCAAACCACCATTCATCGATACAACCTTCATGCAGGCTCTCTTCGACCGGTTCGATGTCCACACGCGGCAGAATAGGACTCCTGTGAGCACCGATGACAATTACAACGAAGAGATGATCGACTATCTCTCACTCGCCTGGATACGCGAACTCAGTCGCGAGGTTCGTGAGAGTGCAGAGCTCGCTGATCTCGCAGCTCGCCACTCAATCGGCGTCACTCAGATAGTGGAAGATGCCCCAGAGGGCGACGTGACCTATCACCTTCAGGTCGCTGGCGGTACTGCCGCCTTTGGCGCAGGCCCCGCCGACCCTGAAGATGTCAAAATGCAGCAAAGTTATGAGACCGCAGTTGCGGTTGCGACCGGCGAACTCAATGCTCAAGAAGCGTTTGTGACGGGGAAGATTCTGCTCTTCGGTGATCGCGAGGCACTGATGGGTGCCCAAGAGGTATTCGCCGCACTCGATGCAGTGTTCAACACGGTGCGGGTACGCACTCGCTACCGCGCGTAAGACCTCGCCTAGTCTTTCCACATGCCAATTCACTTGCGAGCAGAACCCGGCGACTACGCCGAACACGTGTTGTGCCCCGGAGATCCCAACCGAGCCACGCATATCGCAGAGACGTTTTTTGACCCAGGTTTTCGTCTCGTCAATTCAGAGCGCGGAATGCTCGGATACACCGGCACGTTCGAAGGCCGTCCGATCAGTGTGCAAACGACCGGTATGGGCTGCCCATCGGCTGGCATCGTGTTCGAAGAACTTGCGCAACTCGGCGCCCGTCGCTTCGTTCGGGTTGGCACCTGCGGTGGTCTTCTCGATGGGATGAAGATGGGCGACACCGTCATTGCAATGAGTGCCACCGCAGATGACACCACCCCAATTCGCTATTCAGGTGTCAGCGGGTTCTCCCCGACAGCAACGTTTGCTCTCGTTCGGGCCGCAGTCGATCTCGCTTCGGCGGAAGGCAGCACTGTCCATGTTGGACCCATCGTGACGAGTGGCCTGTTCTACGACCCTGACCCCACCGCATTCGCAAAGTGGAAGTCAACCGGGCATGTCGGCGTCGAAATGGAAGCGGCGATGATGTACACCGTTGCCGCCACTCATCACATCGAGGCGCTCGCGATGATGACCGTGTCTGACGTACTCGGCGATGACGGATCAACAGTCCGCATCTCAGACGAAGAACTCAAGCGCGGAGTTGACGCCATGATGCACCTTGCGTGCCGCATTGCGGTGTCGTAGAAGTGATAGCAGCTCGGCTTACCGAGCATCCTGCTAGATCAAGCCGAGTTCGCGGACGGCGTCACGTTCCTCAACGAGTTCACCGGCAGATGCATCGATCTTCCCACGGCTGTAGTCGTCGATATCGAGACCCTGAACGATCTTGTACTCGCCGTTCTCACACGTGCATGGGAATGACGAGATAATTCCCTCTGGGACGCCATATGAACCATCTGATGGAATTGACATCGATACCCAGTCACCCGGGGCTGTTCCCAGCGACCACGAGCGAATGTGGTCGACAGCCGCGTTTGCAGCCGACGCAGCGGATGATGCTCCGCGGGCATCGATGATCGCAGCTCCTCGCTTCGCAACCGTCGGAATGAATACCGAATCAACCCACTCGTGGTCATTCACTGCCTCGTAGGCGTTCTTGCCATCGACCTCGCAATGGAAAAGGTCGGGGTACTGAGTGGTCGAGTGATTACCCCAAATCGTCATGTTGCGAACATCGTTCACCGATGCATCAAGTTTTTGAGCGATTTGCGTTACGGCTCGGTTGTGGTCGAGTCGGGTCATTGCCGTGAAACGACCAGGGTCAAGGTCGGGTGCGTTCTGCTGAGCGATCAACGCATTGGTGTTCGCTGGGTTGCCGACGACAAGGATCTTGACGTCGCGCTTCGCAGAACGTGACAGCGCCTCACCCTGAGGCTTGAAAATTCCTCCATTTGCCGACAGGAGATCAGAGCGCTCCATGCCTGCCTTGCGTGGCATGGCACCCACGAGTAGCGCAACATCGGCATCGCCGAACGCAACATCGGCATCATCGGTGCAAGTAATTGAACTCAACAGCGGGAAGGCCGAATCGTCGAGCTCCATCTTGACCCCCTCAAGGGCTCCGAGAGCCGGAGTGATCTCCAGCAATTGCAGAGCAACCGGGGTGTCAGGACCCAACATCGAACCTGAAGCGATGCGGAAAAGAAGCGAGTAACCGATCTGGCCGGCGGCACCGGTGACCGCCACACGTACTGGAGTTGTCATGCCTCTAGCGTACGCCCGTCAACGTTGTTTTAACTAAACGGACGGTGGCCGCAAAGCTCGTCCAACGCCAGCAGCTCTACGTTCCAGTGATATTTCGAATCACGTCTGCGTAAAACACCTGGCCGTTGCCCAACAGGTGTATCCCATCATCACTGAAACAGGCACGAGCGCAATTCTGTGATTCTGCGAGCCAGTCGACGACCACAATGTTGTCGCCCTCTGCATCGATCGAAGCAAGAAGTTCATTATTCGATGATCGCCACGCGAGTTCGCCTCGAACGTTCAGCATGACAACCAGCGGCACCTCGCTGACAATTTCCAAAAAGGTATCGAGATCATCTCGAGCGATCGGCCCGTTGGTGCCGAGGTGAACGACGAGAACATCGCCGAATGTTCCTGCGTCTTTCAATTGCTGTAAAAACTCAAGCGTCCCCTTCAGCTGGCGACTCTTCTCTGCATTGACGGTGTACCCACGCTCGCGAAGCACTCCAGCTGCGCCAAGCATCACCGAATCACCGATCGCCAAGAATTGAACTGGGTCGCGCTGTGGAGCGACGACAGCGGCAGGAGTGGTCGTGGTGACGACAGGTTCTTCTGCGCCCACGGGAGCAGGTTCAGGATCGGGCTGAGTGTTTGTCGGGGTGACCTCACCAAGAAGTTCTTCGACCGATGTCACCTCTTCTTCGCCTGCGGCAATCGATGCCTCGATCTGGTTGAGTTCAAGATCTGCGGTGGCGACTCTAAACCCTGAGAACCCGACGACTACTGCTCCGACAAGCCCCAACACAGCAATAATCCGTCGCGTCTGCATCGGCCACGCTTGAGCACGGGCGGCTGTCTCAACCTTGAAACTGCCGCGCCGGATCGGCATCTCGAGATAGCGATACGACACTTCTGCGATCACACCTGTGAGCACCATCGCCACAACAAATTCGACCACCGACAGCGGTACACCGGCCACCCGCCGAAGGATTTGATAGATCGGCCAGTGGTACAGGTAAAGACCGTATGACCGGGTACCCAGCCATAACAACGGCGGAATCGCCAGTACGCGTCCTACGTATGAACGTCGATGCACAAGAGCCCCGAGCACAGCCAACGTGGCGAGCGCAGTCCACAAGAAACCGCCTCGCATCAACGCGCTGTCAGCAACAATTCCCGCTCCACTTGGGTCAGCCTTGAGGTAGCTGACCTTGACGATCAAGATCGCCAACGCCGCAAGACCGATGATGGCGACTGCGTCAAGACGTGCCGGACGCCTGCCCAGTTTTCCTCGCATGACGGCATTCGGTCGCCACACCATTGCAAAGGCGGCTCCGAGCAACAAACCGCTCGCCCTTGTCGGGGTCGAGAGATACAACACATCGGCGATCGAGAAGCATCGCCCCCCTATCTGCCAGTAGGCGTCCGGCGTTGCCGAGCATTCACCGATTGGTCCACTGTGATGAAGCAGCGCAACGAGCAGCGTGACAGCTAACGCGCTACCCACAAAAATGAGCACTACCCGTCCAACACGCACTACCTGTTTGCGTGTCACCGCAATCATGACGAGCGGCCACAGCAGATAGAACTGCTCTTCAACCGCGAGGCTCCACAGGTGGCGCAGAGGAGCAAAATCGCCACTTGCTGCGTAGCCCGCGCCAACCCACAGCTGGAACCAGTTTGAGCCGTAGAAGAAGCCGGCGATGATGTCGCCACGTACCTTCCCAAGAGTTTCGGGTCGGAGCAGAGTTGCGACGACCGCCACCGACAACAGCACGGCGAAAAGCGCAGGTAGCAGTCGTCGGGCTCGTCGCGCCCAGAACGATCGAAGATCGATCGCTCCATCTCGATCATGCTCCGCAAGCAACAGCAACGTGATGAGATAGCCACTCAACACAAAGAAGATCTCGACGCCAAGGAATCCGCCTGGGAGCCACTCGCTGTTGGCGTGATACACCATCACCGCAACAACTGCGAGCGCACGCAAGCCGTCAAGCGCTGGCAGATACGGCACTTTCGACAAGGAGTTCGCCTGCGCAGTTGCAGACGTGCGGTCGGACGTCATCGACATTGTCTCCAGTATCGCCGCTGAAAACGAAACTTCGGCGTCTAGTGGCGGAAGTGGCGGCGCCCGGTGAACACCATTGCAATACCCGCCTCGTTCGCAGCGGCAATCACTTCGTCGTCACGCACGCTTCCACCCGGTTGCACCACCGCACGAATCCCGGCCGCAACCGCCGCGTCGAGACCGTCTCGAAACGGAAAGAATGCGTCGCTCGCGCACACCCCTCCCTCGGCCCGGCCGGCAGAGCGTTCAGCAGCGATACGAGATGAATCAAGACGATTTTGCTGTCCAGCACCGATGCCAAATGCCTGCCGGTCTTTCGCATACACGATGGCGTTTGACGAAACGGCCGCACAGACTTGCCACGCAAACTTGATGTCATCCCACTGTTCGTCGGTCGGTTTCGCATCGGTGACGATAGACCAATGCTCAACGTCAACCGGCACATCGTCAGCGGTTTGTACGAGCATGCCACCGTCTATCGGCCGAAGATCGAAATGTCGACCGACTGGCCTCTCTGCGCTGAGCACTCGTAAGTTCGCCTTTGCGGTCAACACCTCAAGAGCGCCCTCTTCATAGCCAGGCGCAATCACGACCTCAGTGAAGACGGGAGCGAGCGATTCAGCCATTGTCTGGGTGACCGGTCGGTTGACCGCCACGATTCCGCCAAACGCACTCACCGGATCACAATTGTGCGCACGGCGGTAGGCCTCATCGATCGTGTGAGCGCTTGCCACTCCGCAGGGGTTGGCATGCTTAATCACCACCGCCGTTGGTTCCTCAAACTGATGCACGAGGCGCCACGCCGCTTCAGTGTCATAGACGTTGAGATAACTCATTGCCTTTCCACCGTGCTGGACCGATGTTTCCCACCAACCGCTCGCAGCCGATGCCGACGTGAGATCTCGATATCGGGCACCGATCTGATGCGGATTCTCTCCGTATCTCAACGTCTCAACTCGCTCGAGAGCGAGGTGCAGGGTTGGCGGCAACTCATCGCCACCTTCATCGTGGACCTCATCAAACCAACGAACAATTGCTGCGTCATATGCCGCTGTGTGCGCAAATGCGTCCCGCGCGAGGCGTGTTCGTGTCGACTGCTGCAACGCTCCGTGTTCACGTATCTCATCGACGACCAACTGATAGTCGTCGGGATTCACCACCACGCCAACATCGGCGAAATTCTTTGCTGCAGCTCTCACCATCGCCGGGCCACCGATATCGATGAGTTCAACCCCCGGCGCCGTTGAGAACGGATACAGATTGACGATCACCACATCGATGGGATCGATGCCGTATTCCGCAAGGTCGCTCTGATGAGTCGCATCTGAACGGTCAGCAAGGATGCCACCGTGAACCTTCGGATGCAGTGTGACGACCCGATGCCCAAGGATTGCCGGAACACCTGTGATCTCCGCGACGTCGGTGACGGGAACCCCTGCATCAGCGATAACAGCAGCAGTTCCACCCGACGACAGTAATGACCACCCAAGCTCGTGGAGTTCACGAGCAAGGTCAACTACACCGGTCTTGTCATAGACAGAGACAAGAGCAGTGGGCACGCGAACTCAGCTCAAATTGGCAACGATTTCTGCCATCAACTCGCCAGCCTCAGTCGGGTTGAGCCCGATCTTCACGCCGGCCTCAGCCAATGCATCCATCTTGCCTTGGGCAGTTCCCTTGCCGCCGGAGACGATCGCGCCGGCGTGGCCCATCTTCTTGCCCGCAGGCGCCGTGACGCCAGCGATATACGCGCTCATCGGCTTTGTCACGTTTGCTTTGATGAAGTCGGCTGCTTCCTCTTCAGCTGATCCACCGATCTCACCGATCATGATGATTGCGTGCGTATCTGGGTCGGCCTGAAACTCGCTCAGGCAATCGATGAAGTTCGTTCCTGGCACGGGGTCGCCACCGATACCGACACAGGTCGACACGCCAATGCCTTTCTGCTTCAGCTCATACAGCGCCTGATAGGTCAGTGTTCCTGAGCGACTCACAATGCCAACATTTGGGCCCTCTGCGGAGGGCGGCAATGCGATCTCGCCTGCGGTGATGCCGATATTGCACTTTCCGGGGCTGATAATCCCGGGACAGTTGGGGCCGAGCAGTCGAGTATTCGGATAGTCGGCTAGCAAAGTGTTGAACACCCGGGCCTCATCTTGGGCAGGAATGCCTTCGGTGATGCACACGACAAACGACACGCCAGCCGCCGCGGCTTCGAGAATTGCTGCTGGCGCTGCTTTCGGTGGGACTGCGACAAACGATGCATCAGCGCCGGTAGCGGCAACTGCATCAGCAACGCTGTCGAAGATCGGGATGCCTTCGACGTCTTGGCCGCCTTTACCTGGCGTCACACCCGCTACGACATTGGTGCCATAGTCACGGTTGCGAAGACCGTGATACTTACCCTGTCCGCCGGTGAGGCCCTGAACGATGACTTTGGTGTTTTCGTTAACAAAAATCGACATGGTGTGACCTCTCAGTTCTTTGCCAACGCAACGGCGGCGCGGGCAGCGTCAAGCATGGTTGGTTCTGAACGAAGTTTTGATTCTGGAATTCCTGCGTCGGCAAGAATCTGACGGCCCTCTTCAGCATTGGTGCCGTCGAGACGAATCACGATGGGGGCACGAAGATCGACTCGGCCGAGTGCCTCAACGATGCCTTTCGCGACCTCTTCACCTCGGGTGATTCCACCGAAGATGTTGATGAAGATCGATGAAACGTTTTGGTCGAAATTGATGACCTCAAGCGCTGCCGCCATGACATCTGCATTGGCTCCACCACCGATATCCAAAAAGTTGGCGGCCGATCCACCGACCTGATTCACCACATCGAGCGTTGACATTGCGAGTCCGGCACCGTTTGCGATGATGCCGACGGTGCCGTCAAGACCGATGTATTGCAGGTCGTGGGTTTTCGCTAGACGTTCGCGCTCGTCAAGCTCTTCGGTCTCTGCATACTCGGCCCATTCAGGGTGACGGAACAATGCATTTGCGTCGAGTGTCACCTTGGCGTCGAGCGCGTGAACCTCACCGGTGGGCTTGAGAATGAGTGGATTGATCTCTGCGAGATCGCAGTCACCTTCTGAGAAACAGCGATACAACTTGACGAGGATGTCAGCAGTTCCGTCGAGTGCTTTCTCGGGGATCTTCGCGTCAACCGCTGCTTGACGAGCGGTGGCTGCATCGAGACCATTGACAGGGTCGATATGAAGCTTCACGATGGCATCAGGGTCGCTCTCAGCGACAGCCTCGATTTCGACACCGCCTTGAGCCGACAACATCAACAGGTGCTTCTTCGCCGCCCGGTCGAGGGTGAAGCTTGCGTAGTACTCGTCTTCGATGTCGGAGGCATGCTCGACCCAGAGACGCTTTACAACGTGGCCCTTGATGTCCATGCCAAGGATGTTTCCGGCGTGGGTGCGAACCTCGTCGGCATTGTCGGCGAGTTTGATGCCGCCGGCCTTGCCACGACCACCAACCTGCACCTGCGCTTTGACGACGACGGGATACCCCGCGGCATCTGCAGCCGCTAACGCCTCTTCGACGGTGTCCGCTTTGTCACCCGGGCTTACCGGAATGTCAAAGCGAGCAAAGTACTGCTTGCCTTGGTATTCGAACAGATCCACTTGTTCAGTCCTCTCGTTGATCGAGTGTTGACTCCAACCAAGAACTGATCGCTTTCAACGATGCTCCTGGTTGGAAGATTTCGGCTACGCCCTGATTGCGAAGCTCACGAGCGTCGGCGTCGGGAATCACCCCGCCACCAAACACAAGAGCGTCGCCAAGATCACGGTTCTTCAGTTCCTCCATCACCCGTGGAAACAGAGTGAGGTGAGCCCCTGATAGCAACGACAGCCCAATGGCGTCGGCATCCTCTTGAAGCACCGTTTCGGCAATCTGCTCTGGAGTTTGATGCAGCCCGGTGTAGATGACTTCGAACCCGTGGTCGCGCAGGGCGCGAGTGATTGTCTTCGCTCCACGATCATGGCCATCAAGGCCAGGTTTCGCCACGACAACTCGGTAAGGACGCTTCACAAGATTCGAACCCTACTTTCCTAACGACCCGACTCACTAACTCACGGACAAGGCAGACTAGAGAGGTGCAACTTCCGCAGTTCAGATCTCCGCTTGCTCGGGCAGTGATACCCGTTGTCGGAGGCCTCATCGTGCTCACCTTGATCGGGCTGTTTACCTGGGCAATGGCTGCGTACATCTCTTCAGGGGAGGTGTCGACGTCGAACCGTCTTGCTCCTGACACGTGGCCCGTCGGCAACGTCGAGTATCTCTCAGAACTTGTCGCAAACGACGGTCCCCTGCTGTTCGCCGAACTCGGAACCGCGGTATCTGATCGTTCAATCGTCATCGATCATCAGGGAACCGACCCCCTTAATGGGTGGCGGGTTCGCTGGGCCTACCCTGCCGACCGAGACTCAGACTGCATCGTCACCCAACAGATCGGCACCGACATGTTCACCGATTGCGACGGAAGAACGGTCACCGTTGACGACCTCGCCATCCCTCCTGAAGGGGTGCGGCCCGTCGTCGTTGACCGAGCGTTACTTGAAATTGATCTCCGAGGTGTCAGCAACAATTAGTGCTGTGACATCGCGCCAATCAGGCGATCAGCGAAGACCTCCGAGTGGTGTTCAAGATGATTCCGCTTGATTTGTAACCCGCCAACAACCTCAGCACCGGTCTGTCCGACAGCGGTGGAAAGTCGGTCGAGGCTCTTCCCCGCTTCAAGGGCATAGGTGAGAAAGCAGGCGGCTTTCTTGCCTCGCATCACCGGCATGTTGGCAATATCGCCCGCAGCCCACGGCGACTGACCGACGAAGAACAAGCCATGAGTCCATGTTCCGATGAGAACGATGTCTGCCGCTTGCACACTCGCGAGATCGGGACGCCGAACACGAGAAAGACCGGTGATCTCCCAGCCTTCCTGCTGGAGATGTGAACCGATCAACTCTGCTGCGCGCCAAGTGTTGCCGGTGAGACTTTCGACGAGTAGTGAGGCCTTCATCACGCCCTATTCAACCAGATCGACGGGTGAGCGGCGCAAAGGCAAGCGCAAGATGTTTTGTTCCGACACCTGCGAAGTTGACCGTCGCTTCGGCGCGGTCACCTTGACCGGTGATTTCAATGATGACCCCCTCACCAAACGCAGGATGGCTCACATCGTCGCCGATACGGAATCCGATCTCGTGAGCGCCTGACTGGATCGGACCGGTTCGTGTGCTCATCGCCCGTTCAACGATGCGGTCACGATGTTCATCACTTTCGTCTCGGTCGATACTTCGTCGCCGGTACGGCGGTGGGGAGTCCCATGATGACGAGCGATACGAACTCTGCGCAGCCGAGGGGCGACGGTCGCCTTGAATGTCGAGCAACGATTCTGGGATTTCGTCGAAGAACCGCGACGGTGGGTTGTACTGCGTCGAACCGAACAACATCCTGCTCCACGAGTGCGACAAGAACAGGCGCTGCATCGCTCTCGTAATGCCGACATAGGCAAGCCGGCGTTCTTCTTCCATTTCATCTGGGTCGGAGAGCGCCCGATGATGAGGAAACACACCTTCTTCAACCCCGACAAGAAACACGTTTGGAAATTCGAGACCTTTTGCTGAATGCAGTGTCATGAGGACGACTCTGTCGTCATCAGCGAGATCGTCGGTATCGGCTACGAGAGCAACCTGCTCGAGGAATTCTTCGAGGCGCGTGAACTCTCGAGCTGAGCCGACCAGTTCGCCAAGGTTCTCAATGCGACCGTGAGCCTCAACAGTGTCTTCTTCTTCAAGTTCGGTGAGGTAACCCGACGACTCAAGCACGTGCTGAAGAAGTTCTCCTGCGGTAAGGCCGTCATCACCCTCACTTCGAAGCAATTCAATGGCACCGTCGATGACCTCACAAAAACTTTCAACACCTCGCGCCGCTCGGCCACTCACTCCCGCTTCGCTCGCACGTCGCGCTGCTTCGATAAACGAAATACCTTCGAGTGATGCGAACTCGTCGATTTTCGCAACACTCGTGTCACCGACACCGCGCTTGGGCACATTGAGCACCCGCTTCACACTCACCTCATCGGAAGGGTTGGCCACAACCCTTAGATACGCAAGCGCGTCACGCACCTCGCGACGGTCGTAGAACTTGGTGCCACCGACCACCTGATATGGCACCCCGAGCCGCATGAACGATTCTTCGATCACACGGCTCTGAGCATTTGTTCGGTAGAGCACCGCCGTATCACTGAACATGGCGCCGGTCTCGCGGGTGAGCTGAAGGGCAGACGATGCGACAAACGTCGCTTCATCGCCCTCATCACTTGCGTAGTACCGAACGATGCGGTCGCCGGGGTTTCCGTCGGTCCACAGGTGTTTCGGCTGGCGTCCCGGATTATTCACGATCACTGCGTTGGCCGCATCGAGAATGGTCTGCGTTGAGCGATAGTTCTGATCGAGCACGATGGTGGTCACGTCGGCGAACGCATCTTCGAATTGGATGATGTTGCGAAGATCGGCCCCGCGAAAGCGATAGACGCTCTGGTCGCTGTCACCAACCACGCAGACGTTATGTGCCCCGGTCGGGTCAGTCGCTCCACCCAAAGCCAACACGATTTCGTTTTGCGCCATGTTGGTGTCTTGGTACTCGTCGACGAGAAGGTGGCGAAACCGTCCTCGATATTCGTCGAGAACATCAGGGCACTCGTTTAGCAATCGCACTGTCAGGGTGAGCAAATCATCAAAGTCGGCGGCTCCAGCACGTTCGAGGCGAGTTTGATACTCGGCATAGATCTCGGCATGACGGCGAGCGAAAATGTCATCAGCTGACGCAATCGCGGTTGCGGGGTCGACAAGTTCGTTCTTGAACAACGAAATGTGGCCGTGCACCGCCCTCGAGTTAAACCGCTTCGGGTCGAGCCCCATATCGCGCACCACATACCCCGTGAGGCGAACTGCATCACTTTGGTCGTAAATCGAGAACGTTCGCGGCAGCCCAACGCGTTCGGCATGCACACGAAGAATTCGCACACAGGCGGAGTGAAATGTGCTCACCCACATGCTCTTCACCACCGGGCCCACAAGATCAGCGACCCGATCGCGCATTTCACGTGCTGCCTTATTGGTGAACGTGATCGCAAGAATCTGTGAGGGGTGCACCCCGGTGTGAATGAGATGAGCGATCCGATGGGTTAACACACGTGTTTTGCCCGAGCCAGCCCCGGCAACCACCAGCAACGGCCCACTCGGGTGAATAACAGCGTCGTACTGGGCGGGGTTGAGACCATCGAGAAATGGGCTTGTCGAAAACAGCGAGGGGTCAGACATCTGACGTCAGTGTACGGGTCGGGTGTTGCGCGCCCTGCACCTCATCATCGAAGCCCTACTGAGGCGTCAGGAAAACGCAAAAGGTGGGTGCACCCGCATTGCGGATGCACCCACAACTTTTGACGAACTGACCTCCGGGGGGTGGAAGGTCAGCTCACCAACAGGCGTAACGCCCTCCAAGCGGTGAGATCTCAGGCCTCAGCGACCGCATCATCATCTGCGTGGTCGTGATGCCCACGACGGAATTCATCATCGCCATCGTGCTTCGGACCACGGAGTCGTTCCCCAGCCTCAGGCACAGTGTTCAACCGCTCGGTGATCTTTGCCTCCATCGCCTCTAGTTTTTCTGCGGCTTCATCTTCGGTTAGCGAACCATCTGCCACATGCTCGGCAAGGTGAGCCGCCCGCTCGTCGACGAGAGCGCTGACGATGTCACCGATCTCGACGCCATTCTCCTCAGCAATGTCGGCGACTGACTTCCCTTCTGACAACGCTTCGCGCAACGCTGGGCCATCAATGCCGAGCATCTCGAGCACCGCCGCTGGCAATTGCCCGCCTCGGCGGGGACCTGAGTTGCGATCACGAGTCGGAGGCACCTCATTCACTTTTTCTGAAATTCGATCTTCAGCGGAAGCCAATTTCTCAGCGGCTTCATCTTCGGTAAGAGAACCATCCGCGACGTGCTCGTTGAGATGCTCCTCCAGATCGGCAACGAGAGCAGCGACAACCGTGTCGATTGCGATTCCTTGCTCGGCCGCGATGTCGGCAATCGACTTTCCGGCTGCGAACTCTGAACGAAGTGTCTCGGTGTCGACACCGAGTGCCGTTGCAAGCGTCTCTGGAGACCCCATCTTGCCGCCCTTACCTTTTCCACGGCCGTGGCGACCGTCAGCCCCGTCTTCGGCCCCGTCTGACGAGCGCTCGTCGATCGAGTCGATCTCGACGTCACCCGCTGCGCTCGTGAGCCCTGGCACACCGAGAACGAAACCCGCTCCAGTTCCTGCGAGCAACCCCGCTGACATTGCTGCGAGAAGTGCTTTCTTCTTCATGGATAACTTCTTTCTTTCCTTTGGAAGTTGGGGGATCCTGCTTCCGTTGGACACCATCATCGAGAGGGTCTTCAAGAAGTGTGCGTGATCTAGGTAAGGAGAACGTGAGAACTCTCTCCGCTACACCGAGGGAGGGTCCCACGACCGAACCACAGGCAATGTAAGGCCGACAACCGCTCCTCCCCCATCGCGATCTGCAACAAACACCTCTCCACCATGTTGACGTGCGGTCGATGCCACCATTGACAGGCCAAGACCTGACCCAGGGAGTGTGCGAGCAGTCGCTGATCGATGAAAACGCTCAAACACCAATGGTTGATCAGCGATCGGAATACCCGGGCCCCGATCGAGCACCGAAATTCGGCCGTCCACAACCGTGACCTCAATCGGGCCATCGGTCTGGTCAAATTTCACTGCGTTCTCCAACAGGTTAGAAACTGCTCGCTCGAGCTGTCCCCGACGAATAATGACCTCGGAATCATCTGACTGCACGAGCACCTGTCGCCCGGAACGACGCTGAGATCGCTCGGCTGCGGCGGTAACAACGTCACCGATTCGAACCTGCTCGGGCGCGGAGTCATCAACCTCACCGCTCGCAACCTGCACAACCTCATTCACAAGAGATGTCAATTCGCTCGCCTCGGCACGCATCGATTCAACGATCTCTGCGCGCTCATCAGCCGGCAAGTCCGGGTATCGGCTTAACGAATCGAGCCCCGTTCGAATCGAGGTCACCGGAGTTCGCAATTCGTGACCTGCGTCCTCCACAAGACGGCGCTGGTCGGCTCGAGAGCGAGCGAGGGCAACGATCATGCGATGGAATGCAGTTGAAAGCCGGCCGACTTCATCACGGCCCTCAAGTCGATCACCATCTGCAAGCTCAAGACGTCCAGTCGATTCAATTTCTGAAGCGGCATCGGTGAGCACGCGAAGCGGTCGCGTAACCCGCCCAGCAACGACGGCTCCTAACGCGCCGGCGGCAAGGGTGACACCGGTGACCAACAGCAGTGTTCGCAACCTCAAACTTTCCAAGACGGCATTCATCTCAACGAGAGGTCGCCCGATTTGGATGATGCCGTCTTCAAAACCGATGGAACGAATTCGATACTCGGCCCGACCAAGCTGTGTTGACCGAAAATTCGTCACCCCGGCGCGGCCAATCAACTTGAGATCTTCCCGATTTGGCTTCATCTCCTTCGGAAAGTTTGAGCGAAGAACCGAACCATCTTTGAGAATCGCCTGGACGACCACTCCATCGAAAGGACCGGAGTCGAATAAACGTTCATCGAACCGTCGTGCGGTCGCCACCGCAGTGGCATCTACCAACGAATCGTCGACCGCTCTCAACAGCCGCGAAGACGTTGTCTGGTACGAGATAGCGCCAACGGCAATGGTCGCGACCGCAGCAAGCGTCGCCATCAACAGAGCAATTCGGAGTCGAAGGCTCATCGTTCAACCCGAGCCGAGTAACCCACGCCACGAACGGTATGGATCAACCGCGACCCGCCCCCCTCTTCGGTTTTGCGACGAAGGTAGCCGATATACACAGCGAGGTTCTTGGAGTCTGGACCAAAGTCATACTTCCAAATCCTCTCGTAAATCGTTGAATGACCGAGCACTATGCCAGCGTTCCGAATCAGCAGTTCGAGCAGGTCGAATTCGGTTTTTGATAATTCAAGTTCACGGCTACCACGCCGAACCCGACGCCCGGCAGGGTTCATCACCAAGTCGTCGAGCACGAGTGGCTCAACTTCTGAGTGCTCGTCGGCATCGACCACTAAGCGGCGCACCAGCGCCCGAAGACGCGCGAAAAGTTCACCTAAATCAAAAGGCTTCAGTACGTAGTCGTCTGCTCCGGCGTCGAGCCCGGCAATTCGATCACTTGGTTCTGTTCGCGCCGTCAACATGAGAATTGGGATACGAACTCCCTCCGACCGAAGCACACGACATACCGTCAACCCATCAACCGCCGGCATTGACACGTCAAGAATGATGATGTCGGGAGGGGCATCGACAGAGTCTTCTCTCAGGTGTTGAAGAGCCGCAGCACCATCGTTCACCGCACTTACTTCATAGCCCTCGAGCGTCATCGCTCGGGCAAGAGACTCTCGAACCGCCCGGTCATCCTCGGCCAGCAGCACCCGTAATCTCTCATCGGTCATCACATGAGTACACCAGAATGCGGTAAGTATCTGGTGAGAATGTCATCAAAAATCTCTGAGCGCGCCCCTACATCACCGGTACAGCGCACACTGCTGTATCTTGTGCACACCGTCCGCTGGATCGTTCTCGGAGGGTTCTCAGGACTATTCGCAGGGTGTGCTTCGTATGTGTTCCTTGAGGGTCTCGATCGGGTGACCGTATTCCGAACCGATGAACAATGGATGATCTACCTTCTGCCCATCGCAGGTCTTGTCATCGGTCTCTCAAACAAATGGCTCGCCGGTCGCTCCACGTCGGGAAATTCACTCCTCCTACAAGAGATCCACAGTCCAACTCGCTGGGTTCCCCGGCGCATGGCGCCGCTCGTTCTGCTCGGAACATGGTGGACACATCTGTTCGGCGGATCGGCTGGTCGAGAAGGAACCGCTCTTCAAATGTCAGGGAGCCTCAGCGACGCATTTGGCCGCCTCATCAAACTTCAGCACCGTGACCGCTCCCTCCTGCTCACCGCTGCCCTAGCCGGAGGCTTCGGTTCTGTATTCGGCGTTCCGTTCGCAGGGGTTGTCTTTGCACTCGAAGTACCAACCGTCGGGCGTCTGCGACTCCGAGCGCTCGTGCCCGCAGTGTCCGCGTCATTTGTCGGAGACGCAATGGTCGGATGGCTGGGTCACGACCACGTCGTTCGACGTTCGGTCGATCTCTCGCTGTCGGCGTCAACGCTGGGTGCCCTGATCGTTGTTGGCGTGTCGTGTGGGATTGCCTCTCGAATGTTCATCTCGGCAACATCGACCATGAGAAACCTCGGCCGCCGGTATCTCCCGTCGACGGTGCTGCGTCCTGTCATTGGCGGCGCAGCGGTGCTCGGACTGTCGGCCCTGTTCGGACGCGACTATCTCGGCTTGTCGCTCCCACTCCTCGATACCGCCCTGTCAGGCGCCTCAATCGCCCTCACCGTCTTCGCACTCAAAATCGTCTTCACCGCAATCACTATTGGCACAGGGTTCCTCGGCGGTGAGGTCACCCCACTGTTCGTCATTGGCGCCACACTCGGGGCGTCAGTTGGTGAGCTTGTGGGACTGCCGTTCGGCGTCGCAGCCGCAATCGGCATGGTCGCTACCTTTGGCGCAGCTGCGAATACGCCGCTTGCATGCACCGTGATGGGCCTCGAGTTATTCGGCACTGCAGCCATTGCCCCGATGGCGATCGGCTGCCTCGTTGCATGGGTTGCCTCAGGGTCTGGAACGATCTACGAAACGCAGCGACACGCGCTACGTCGATCGTCAACTCGTCTTCAACACTCGTAACGGCAGTTCGCGCGGTCCTCGAATCTGACCGACACTCCAACGGGTGTCGCCGTCGACAGTGAACGATGGGAACCGTCGCACAAACTCTTCAACCGCCACCTTGAGTTCCAGTCGCGCAAGGTTCGAGCCCAAGCAGCGATGGATTCCAAGACCAAATGCTCCATGGCGATTCTCTTGACGGTCGATCACGAACTGAGTTGCATGCTCGAACTGCTTGGGGTCGCGGTTTGCGGCAGGGAACGGAAGCAGCACCCAATCGTTGGCCTTCATCGGGCACCCGTGGAAGTCGTAGTCGTCTTTAACGAGACGCGCCATGGTCACTGGTGCGTACGCACGAAGGAACTCTTCAAGAGCAAACATCATGACGTCTGGCTCGTCGACGAGACGCTGCAAGTCATCTGGGTGGGTTCCGAGGTGCCAGAGCGATGACCCAATCGCTGACCACGTCGTATCGATTCCGGCGACAAGGAGCAGGAGGATCGACCCACGGACATGTTCATCAGAAAGTTTGTTACCTGCGATCTCAACGTTGAGGAGGTAGTTCGTGAGGTCATCTCGAGGGTTCGCCCGGTGATCCTCAATTTGCGCATCGAGGTAATCGGCCAACGGCTGCATGAATGCTTCGCGATCTTCCGCTGGTTCGTTAATGCGCTCAAGCACATTGTGCACAAAGTCTCTAAAGAGCGCTTCGTCTTCTGGCGGGAAGCCGAGCATCCGGGCGATCACGTTGACCGGGATGCTCTGCGCATATTGCACGGCGCCATCGACGATTGACTCACCTTCGGTGATATCGCCCATGCGATCGAGGAGCTCGTTGCAGAGTCGTCGAACTTCAGGCTCCCACTCTGCAATCACCTTTGGCGCAAACGGAGGCAGCAGAAGACGGCGGGCAATGTTGTGGAAAGGCGGGTCACTCGTGATGGGCGGCGCAGGCCCAACGGGAGCCTCGATCAGAGGGCGGCCCGTGTTGACAACCACGCCCTGCGAAGTGAAGTGCTCGGTGTCATAGGCGATCTCGTGGACCATCTCGTAGGTGAACGGTGCCCACAGCCCGTCATAGCGTTCGCTGTGCGCTACCGGGCATTCAGAGCCCTGGAACTCCTCCCAGATCTCGTGCGCTCGTTCGTTGTATTCGGGGTCAGCATGATCAAAGTCATTCACCCAGTCGAGAACTTTTTCGTACATTCCAGTCATGAGATACTCCGAGATGTTCAGTCTTCGATCGTGATTGCGAATTCGGGGCAATTCGCTGCGGCAAGTCGGGCTTTGTCTTCAAGCTCTGCAGGTACGACGCCATCGTTCAACGCGAATGCGGTGCCGTAGTCATCGACATCGAATAACTCGGGGGCGATGGCAAAACAACGGTTGTGGCCCTGACATTTTTCTTCATCAACGAATACACGCATAGTTGGGACACTACTGGTGAATCTGTCTCAAGTCACGTGCGAATGTGACTTTCTTCACAGATTGGGTCACCAGATACGATCAGTTCCGTGCACAGTGTCATTCTCGCCGCATCTGGAGACGGCATCGTTGCACGACTCACCAACTGGCTGGTTGATACATCGAGCGCACAATGGTTTCTCGCCGTCATTTTTGTCATCGCTCTGCTCGACTCGGTAGTGCCGATCGTACCCAGCGAAACCACGGTGATTATCGGTGGGGTTGCCGCCGGCGCCGGAGATCAAAATCTCCTTTTAGTCATCGTTGCGGGAGCGATCGGTGCCTTCATCGGCGACAACCTCGCGTATCTCATCGGTCGCTCATTTCATGGACCAATCTCTCGGCGGGCAAGCCGTAGACCCACGACGCAACGGCGACTTGACTGGGCAGAAAAACAAGTTCGCGAGCGCGGCGGTCTTCTTCTTGTCACCGCAAGATTCATCCCCGGCGGCCGAACAGCGCTCACCATTTCATGCGGACTCACCCAACAGCCGCAGCGGTGGTTCGTGAAGTGGGTAGCGCTCGCCGTCAGCATCTGGGCCACCTATGCAGCGGTCCTCGGAGCGATTTTCGGAAAAGCACTCCAAGACAACCACACAGCGGCGTTTCTTATTGCATTTCTCACCGCACTTGCCATCAACGTGATCATCGAAGTGGTGCGTAAACGTCGATCATCGGCGCAGCATCTCTGACGCGAAATCGCCAGCCGCCGACTGCAACACTGGTTCCATGAACGTATCCGAAGCCGTTGCAGCTCGCCGATCAATCCGAGACTTCCTCACCGACCCAGTCGACGATGAACTCCTTCGTGACCTTCTCGAACGCGCCGCCCGCGCGCCGTCAGGCGGCAATGTCCAACCGTGGCGTATCTACGTGCTCAACGGTTCACGGATGACCGATTTTCTCGACTTCCTCAGCACCCAACCTGATACTGAACCGTCCGAATACGACGTGTATCCGGCAAACCTTTGGGAGCCCCACCGAACCGCCCGTTTCGAACTCGGCGAGCAGATGTACGGCCTCCTCGACATTCCCCGCGAAGACAAAGCCGGCCGCCTCCAACAATTCGCTCGCAATGCCCGCTTCTTCGATGCTCCCGCTGCGTTTTTCATCACCATCGACCGTCGCTTCAACGAGCCTCAGTGGTCAGACCTCGGAATGTTCCTTCAAACGTTCATGCTGCTGGCAGTAGAGGCCGGTCTCGATACCTGTGCTCAGGAATACTGGTCAAGCCGCCATGGCGCAGTCATGGAATTCGTCGGCGCACCAGAAGAAGAAATGTTGTTCTGCGGAATGGCAATCGGATACCGCAATACCGAAGCTCCCGTCAACGACCTCGTCGCCGAACGACTTCCGCTCGACACCTGGGCAACGTGGGTGTAGTCGCGACTCGTAACTGCGTTCAGTGGGCGCCCAAACGGCGCTCAAAACCATCGGGAATCACAAGGTGTTCCCGTTGAAGATCATGCACTGATTCGACGCCCATTCCCAGAAGAGCCGAGTCAATTCCCATGCGCAAGACATCGAGCACATTCTCGACACCCGCCTGTCCGTTCGCAGCAAGCCCCCACAGG